>Ga0183095_10147_pt2 | contig 254749 bp, 227 predicted proteins | sample BioMet4_FD_130346 | JGI IMG/M metagenome (GOLD analysis project Ga0183095, IMG submission 130346) | Microbial communities from bioreactor (seeded with sewage sludge) at LBNL, California, USA - Biofuel metagenome 4 (v2) (version 3) | ecosystem: Engineered > Bioreactor > Anaerobic > Unclassified ...
GGCGCTCATTACCGGAGCATTAAGCTTGATTTTATTTGTAAGATATGTTGTTACGTCAACATCCTTTGGTATTACATCGCTTTCTGCCGGTATTAAAAGCACATCGTCAAAAGTAAGTCCTTCTTTAACAAGCTTGTACATTTTCCCAATCTCTCCTTTTCGTATGAAGTTTTCAGTGTTTCCCACAGGTAACTTTAGCGTAAAAAGGGTCGTTTCGACCGCCGCTTAAAAAATATTAGATAATATAGTACCACATGTATATTTCAAATACAACAATTTATTTTTTTAAAAAACAAAATTTATGATTTTTCGCTATGCCGTAATTCACACGAGTCTTCCGCGCCAAAGCATGTTCATTTAAAAAATAAGACCGCGCCACAAACGGACGCAGTCTTATATTAAAATCCAAAATAACTTATTTGTCTACCTCAAAGCCTTCAACAACTGTGTTGTATGAATACTCGGCTGTAGGGAATGCGCCTGAGTTAACATCCTCGGCAAACCTGTTAAGTCCTTCAACAACGTATGATCTGAAATCACAATACTTCTTCGCAAACTTAGGTATCCACTCGTTAACGCCCATTATGTCAGGCCATACAAGGTCCTGTGAATCGCAGTAAGGGCCTGCGCCGATACCCATTGTAGGGATGTGAAGGGTTTCTGTTATCTTTTTTGCAACTCCTACAGGAATGCCCTCAAGGTTAATGAGGAAAGCGCCTGCCGCTTCAACAGCCTTGGCTGTTTCAACAAGCTGCATAGCAGCCTCGTTGCTCTTGCCCTGTACCTTAAAGCCGCCCATCATGGCTGATGTCTGCGGTGTAAGGCCGATATGTCCCATTACAGGTATGCCTGCTTTAACAACAGCAGCAATATAAGGAACCGTATTCATTCCGCCTTCCATCTTTACACAGTCGCAGCCGCCCTGAGCAAAAACTTTTGTGCAGTTTTCAACAGCCTTGTCGATATTTCCGTTATATGAGCCAAAAGGCATGTCGCCTACTACAAATGTGTCAGGAGCGCCCTTAACTACATTTTTGATATGATAAACCATATCGTCTACTGTAACGCCAACTGTGCCCTTCATTCCAAGCATGTTCATTCCGAGTGAATCGCCGACAAGTATCATGTCAACCTTGCTCAGGTTTACAAGTTCCGCCGACATAAAATCGTAGCAGGCTACCATTGATACTTTTTTGTCTGAACCCTTTGTAGCCATAATTTCAGGCACTGTGATTTTCTTTTTCATTTTTCAATTCCCCCTTGAATTTAATCATATAAGCCATGGATAAATTATTTAAAATTGCATTTATATAGGTAAATTATACCCCAAAGCGCAAAAAAAATAAATATAATATTTGACGAACTTTTCACATTAATATTTTACAAAATTCGTCATTTATACTTTATGCGTCAAATAGTCATCAGACTTCAGATGTGTTTTTTTCTTATTTTTAAAATTCATCAAAAGTGTTGTTCAACACCGGCCGCCTATTGAACATTCGGCATTTTGTACCTGTTTTTATAAAATGCAGTCATGTTTCATGGCGTTATGCTTACCCTCTGCCGCTGAAATTTTTATTATAATAATACGTCATATGAATAAATTTTATTAATTCGGCTCTGTGTTAAAAAAAATGCAAAACCGGCACGGAAATATCCGTGCCGGCAGAATATTAATTATATTTTTTCTACGGAAAGCGTTACGGCTTCTCCATTTATATCCCACTGCTTCTCATATCCTGATGTTTCACCAGGCGTAAGCTTGTTCGCAAGCACGTCAGCGCAAACAGAATCCTTGTTTTTATCTATAACCGCGGCAATCTTGTCGTTTCCCTTAAACCCGAGGGAAATTCTGTCCATTACCTCAAACCCGGCTTCTTTTCTCATTGTCTGAACCTTGCTTACTATCTCTCTTACAAAGCCTTCTTCTATAAGCTCCGGCGTAAGATTGGTATCAAGCACAACGGCCATATTGCTGTTTTCGCTTGTTTCCGTTACAAAGCCGCTTCTTTCAACAACTTCTACAAGCACGTCATTTTCGTTAAGCGAAATTTCCGTGCCGTCTATTGTAAATGTAAATGCTTCGCCTTTTCTGAGCTTAGGCACTATTGTGCTTCCGTCGGCGTTTGCAAGATATTCCTTTATCTTCGGCACAAGCTTGCCGTATTTAGGGCCGAGAGTACGAAGCTGAGGCTTCATGCTGTAGCCGATAAGTCCGTCAGTGCTTTCGGTAAAGGATACCTTCTTTACGTTAAGCTCTTCAGCAATAATGTCTATATACCTCTGTGCAAGCGGCTCTTTTGTCTTTACATACATGTGTCCCAGAGGCTGACGGTTCTTTATGTTGGCGCTGTTTCTTGCCGCACGTCCGTCTACAACCACGTCGAGCACTATATCCATATTCTTTTCAAGGTCGCTGTCTACCATTTCCGAGTGATACTGCGGGAAGAGAGCCAGATGTACGCTTTCAGGAGCACTCTTATCAAGGTTTACAACAAGATTCTGGTATATTTCCTCAGTCATAAAAGGCACAAACGGCGCAGCGGCTTTTGCAACCGTTACAAGGCAGGTGTAAAGAGTCATATATGCGTTTATCTTATCCTGCTCCATGCCCTTTGCCCAGAAACGCTCACGGCTTCTTCTTACATACCAGTTTGAAAGATCGTCAACAAAGTCGTTGAGCGCTCTTGCCGGAGTTGTAATGTCATAGGAATCAAGCTTTTCTCCCACAAGCTTTACAAGAGTATTGAGTTTGGAAAGTATCCACCTGTCCATGGCAGGAAGCTTGTCCTTCTCAAGCTTGTACTCAAGAGGGTTAAACTTGTCTATATCGGCATAAAGCACATAAAAGGCATAGGTATTCCAAAGAGTACCGAGGAACTTTCTCTGTGTTTCGTTTACCTGTTCTTCATCAAAGCGGCAAGGAAGCCACGGCGCGCTGTTTACATAGAAGAACCAGCGTATAGCGTCTGAGCCCTGCTTATCGAGTATATCCCAAGGCGAAACAACGTTTCCCTTGTGTTTGCTCATCTTTAAGCCGTTTTTGTCAAGCACATGGCCCATTACTATGCAGTTTTTAAAGTCGCTCTTGTCAAAAAGAAGCGTTGATATGGCAAGCTGTGAATAGAACCAGCCTCTTGTCTGGTCTATAGCTTCGGTTATAAAGTCCGCCGGAAATCTTGACTCAAACACTTCCTTGTTTTCAAACGGATAGTGGAACTGTGCAAAAGGCATAGCTCCCGAATCAAACCAGCAGTCTATTACTTCCGGCACACGGGTCATTGTCTTTCCGCATTTCGGGCACTTTATGTGCACCCTGTCGATATACGGCTTATGAAGCTCTATATCGTCCGGGCAGTCGTCAGACATGCTCTTTAATTCCTCAATGCTTCCTATTACATGCTGGCAGCCGCATTCGCACTCCCATACAGGAAGCGGCGTACCCCAGTATCTTTCTCTTGAAAGGCCCCAGTCGATAACGTTTTCAACAAAGTTGCCCATACGGCCTTCTTTTATGTTATCCGGATACCAGTTTACCGAACGGTTATTTGCCACAAGCTTGTCCCTTACGGCAGTCATTTTTATAAACCATGTGCTTCTTGCGTAGTACAGAAGCGGAGTATCGCATCTCCAGCAGTGCGGGTAGCTGTGCTCAAAAGGAATAGCTTTAAAAAGCCTGTTTCTTTCCTTAAGATACTTTACTATTTCGTTGTCGCATTTCTTAACGAAAATGCCCTTCCACGGAGCCACTTCTTGTGTAAATTTTCCGGCTGTGTCTACATACTGGCGGAAAGGCAGGCTGTATTCGTGTCCAACTCTCGCGTCGTCTTCACCAAAGGCAGGAGCCAGGTGAACAATTCCCGTGCCGTCGTCGGTAGTTACATAGCTGTCAGTTACGACCCTGAAGCCCGCATCGTCGTCGGTGTTGAAGTCAAAAAGCGGGTAGTATCTGAGTCCGACGTATTCCGAACCTTTTTTCTTTTCTATTATATTCTTTTCCGTTTCCGCGCCGAGAACCGAATCCAAAAGCGCTTCTGCGAGTATATATTTTTCGCCGTTTGCCTCAACCAAAACGTATTCAACATCCGGATTCATACATAACGCAACGTTTGAAGGAAGCGTCCAAGGTGTTGTCGTCCATGCAAGAAGGTACGTGTTTTCTTCGCCCCTTACGGCAAATTTTGCGATAACGGATGTTTCCTTTACATCCTTGTAGCCCTGGGCAACCTCGTGGCTTGAAAGAGCCGTTCCGCATCTTGGGCAGTACGGCACTACCTTATGACCCTTGTAGAGCAGGCCTTTCTCCCATATCTTTTTTAACGCCCACCATTCAGACTCGATATATGTGTTGTGGTAGGTTACATACGGGTTATCCATATCGGCCCAAAAGCCAAGACGGTCTGACATGTCCTTCCATTCGGACGAATACTTCCAAACGCTTTCCTTACATTTTTGTATAAACGGCTCAACACCGTAACTTTCAATCTGCGGCTTTCCGTCAAGGCCGAGCATCTTTTCTACCTCAAGCTCAACCGGAAGCCCGTGGGTATCCCATCCGGCTTTACGGAATACATCCTCGCCCTTCATTACATGGTAACGGGATATTATATCCTTCATACTTCTTGTTATAACATGTCCTATATGAGGTCTGCCGTTTGCGGTTGGCGGCCCGTCATACCATGTCCACTTCGGACAGCCTTCTCTTTGTTCAAACGTTTTTTTGAATATCTTATTTTTGTTCCAGAAATCAAGCACTGCTTTTTCTCTTTCAACAAAGTTAAGATTGGTTGAAACCTTGTTGTACATTTTTATACCTCCGTTTATATTTTTACAATAGTTGTCCGTTATCAAACAACAAAAAATCCACATCCTTTTTCAGGACGTGGATACGCGGTACCACCTGATTTAGCAAATAAAGCTGCTCTCTTTGCGCATGAGTATTGCGTCATGCTCTCCTCTAACGCGGAAATGCGTCCGGACTTACTTTGTCTTTTCACTCCGGCCACTCAAGGGTGATATTCGCATCGCTCTACTTGCAGCGGGCTTCCACTTATGCCCCGCCTCTCTGAAGCGTTTGGGAAATGCTACTGTCCCTGTCCATGTGTTTAACAATCCTGATTATATAACAACAAAAAAAATTTGTAAAGCACCTTTATTAATACATTCAAAAAAAAATGTATATTTTATTTTGATGTGTCGATGTAGCTCGGCCCTTCAAGCGGAATAACAACCTCTATAAACGGTTTTCCGTCAGTAAGACCTACCGCATAGCAGGTATAGCTGTACTTCGGCTTAAGCACCAGGTTTGGATGCGACACCACCTGCCGGCCGTTTGAAGTAAGGTTTATTTTCATTGTATGCTTTCCGGCAGTAAGCTGAAGGTAATCCGTTACCTCGGTATATCTTAGATCATATACCACAGGAGTGTTGTCTACCGATATGTTCAGCCCGTCGTCGGACGGTGAAAGATTTATAAACCTCATGTAGGAATACTCGTCGTTTGGTTCGGCTACAGGTATATCCTCAAAAAGCTCAAGGGTTATGTTTTCAGACGTTCCTATTATTGCCTGTGTATATATGCTGCCTTCGCCTACGGTTATGTGCATTTCAAGAAGCTGGTCGGTTGTGTTTCCTGTCGGGTAGAGTTTTATAATGTATGAACCCGGCTTTGCCGCAAGATATTGCGTAAAGTCTTGATATTTCAGGTCTTTTACTATAAGCTTGCCGTTTACGTATACATCCATGCTCAACGCCGGATCGCTTGGTACGGCGTTGAAAAATCGTATAAAGGATTTCTTTTTCTGCATTTGGCGCTGTGCGTTTAACTGCGGATATTTCATTTTCATGCCCCCTTTTATGTTTTTATCTATATGCCCGAAAACAGAAAAAGTGCATGACCGCATAAAAAACGGCTGTCTTATAAGAAAATAAAGACAGCTGTTTCTTTTATTTAAGATCCCATGCCTTAATAGGGTTTTGTGTTGCAAACTTTCCGCCGGTTATCTCAACGCATGTTCCCGACATATATCCGGCCCAGTCCGAAGCCATAAATACTATCACCCTCGCCACATCCTCAGGCGTTCCAAACCTCCTTGCCGAAATAGGCTCAAGAAGCTTGTCGCCGTTCATCTTCTGGGATTCGCGGGTAAGCGCCGTGTCTATAAGGCCGGGTATATAACCCAAAACCCTTATTCCGTATGGCGCAAGCTCGGAAGCCATTGTTTTTGTAAGACTGCTTACTCCTGATTTTGCCGCCGCATACGCCGTATAGCCTACTGACGGAATCACGCTTGCAAATGATGATGCGTTTATAAGCACTCCGCCATGATCTTTCATCTTTTCATAGGCAATTTTTCCTCCCGTGAATACCGATTTCAGATTTGTGTCTATCACCATGTCCCACATTTCCTCCGTTGTATCCTTAAGAAGCACAAAAGGCATATAGCCTGCGTTATTTACAACTATATCTATACTTCCAAACGCTTTTTCAGCATTGTCCGCAAACGACATAAACTGCTTTGTATCTGCGACGTCCGCACTTTGAATAAATACATCTATGCCATTATTTTCAAGGCTTTTTTTCGCGTTTTCAAGCTTTTGCATATTTCTGCCGCATATAGCGACCTTTGCGCCAAGACGTCCGAAAAGCTCGGCCGTGGCATAACCTATGCCTTCTGAAGCGCCTGTTATAAGAGCCGTTTTACCTTTAAATGAAATCTCCATTTTTTTCTTCCTCCTTAATAAATGGCAAATCGAATATTTCAATTAAAAGCTACCACAAAAAACCGGCTTTATCAACGTTTTTCAATAGTATATCCGATATTTTTACCTGTATATGGCAAGTTTGATTGAAAATCAAAGAAAACACGAGTAATTTACAGATAATATATATATTTATTTTATTATTTTTATATAATTCCAAATATTTCTTGTTATTAATCTTTAAAGCGGTTTGCATAAAAAAACGTATATGGATAATATAAAGAGTGTCGATTAGCACTCGATTTGAGTGAGTGCTAATAATAAAAATAACAAAATCGCTCATAATACTTTACAACATAAGGAGGTTTTTTAAAATGAAACTTGTACCATTAGGAGATAAAGTAGTCATCAAGCAGATGGAAGCCGAGGAAAAAACAAAGTCCGGAATAGTTCTTCCTACACAGAGCAAAGAAAAGCCGCAGGAAGCGGTAGTAATAGCGGCAGGCCCAGGCGGAATAGTAGACGGCGAAAAAGTCGAAATGAACGTAAAGCCCGGAGACAAGATAATATATTCGAAATATTCAGGAACCGAAATCAAGTTTGATGGCGAAAACTATATAATAATCAAGCAGGGCGACATCCTTGCCATAGTTGAAGACTAATTAATTTTTTGGGAGGTAATATAAATGCCAAAGCAGATTTTATTTGGAACAGAAGCAAGAAAAGCTATAGGCGAGGGCGTAAACAAGCTTGCCGATACAGTTAAGGTTACACTTGGGCCAAAAGGAAGAAACGTTGTGCTTGACAGAAAGTTCACGGCGCCTCTTATAATAAACGACGGCGTTTCGATAGCAAAAGACATAGAGTTTGAGGATCCGTATGAAAACATGGGCGCTCAGCTTGTAAAAGAAGTTGCCACAAAGACAAACGACGTTGCAGGCGACGGCACAACAACAGCCACGGTTCTTGCTCAGGCTATGATTCAGGAAGGTCTTAAAAACGTTGCGGCAGGCGCAAATGCCATAATTTTAAGAAAAGGTATGCAGAAAGCTACAGACGCTGCCGTTGAAGAAATAAAGAAGATGAGCGTTGCCGTAACAACTAAGAACCATATCGCAAGAGTAGCGGCTATTTCCTCAGGAGATGACGAAGTAGGCAACATGATCGCCGACGCTATGGAAAAGGTTACTCACGACGGCGTTATAACCGTTGAGGAATCAAAGACAATGAACACCGAGCTTGAGCTTGTAGAAGGTATGCAGTTTGACAAGGGCTATCTTTCAAGCTATATGGCAACCGATATGGAAAAGATGGTAGCTGTTTTGGAGGATCCGTATATCCTTATTACAGACAAAAAGATTTCAAATATCCAGGAGATACTTCCGCTTCTTGAACAGATAGTAAAGACAGGCGCAAAGCTTCTCATTATTGCCGAGGACATCGAGGGCGAAGCTCTTGCAACTCTTGTGCTCAACAAATTAAGAGGTGCCTTCACATGCGTAGCAGTTAAGGCTCCGGGCTATGGCGACAGAAGAAAGGCAATGCTTGAGGATATAGCGATACTTACAGGCGGACAGGTAATTTCAAGCGAGCTTGGAGTTGAGCTTAAGGACGCTACCCTTGACATGCTTGGCCGTGCAAGAACGGTAAGAGTAGAAAAAGAGCTTACTATTATCACAAACGGCGCAGGCGACAAGGAAGCCATAGAAGGAAGAATAAGCCAGATAAAGGCAGCTATCGAAAAAACCACTTCCGATTTCGACAGAGAAAAGCTTCAGGAAAGACTTGCAAAGCTTTCAGGCGGAGTCGCTGTTATAAAGATAGGCGCGGCTACGGAAACAGAAATGAAGGAAAAGAAAATGCGTATGGAGGACGCTCTTGCCGCTACAAAGGCCGCCGTTGAGGAAGGCATCGTAGCAGGAGGCGGAACGGCGTACATCCATGCTATACCAAAGGTTGAGGAAGTAATTAAGGCTCTTAAGGGCGATGAAAAGACAGGCGCCGAAATAGTTTTAAAGGCTCTTGAATCACCAATGCGCCAGATAGTTGTAAACGCCGGCCTTGAAGGCTCAGTAATAGTAAACGAGGTTAAGCATCATAAAGCCGGCACAGGCTTTAATGCTCTTACCGAGGAATATGTAGACATGGTTGAAAGCGGCATTGTAGACCCTGCAAAGGTAACAAGAAGCGCTCTTCAAAACGCTACATCAGTTGCTTCAACATTCCTTACAACAGAAGCTGTTGTAGCTGATTTTCCATCAAAGAACGAGCCTGCTATGCCAGCCGGAAATCCAGGCATGGGCGCAATGATGTAATTACCCGCCTAAAATTTAAAAAACGTTCACAAAGTGTTTATAATACAAACACATTTGACAGTTATAATCGGTTTTAACAATAAAGCTAAAACACCTTCTTAAAACAAAAAGGGAGTTGGAATATACCAGCTCCTTTTTTCATGTTTAAAATAATTCTCTTGTTATTTGAGAAGCAGCGGCGTAAAGCTCCCTTACCGCAAAGGTCGGAAAAAGCAATGCGTTTGTTTTTGCGCTCACCGCCGAAGCCTCAAGGCCGTACAGGGCCGCTATTTTTTGTGCGCGGAACTGATGAAATTCATTTGTAACTACAGCAACTTTTTTGTCAAGTCCGTATTTTTCAATAATATCAGCGGAATTTTTCAGATTTTCCATCGTCGAAAACGAGTTTTCTTCTTTATAAAGCCGGCTATTTGAAATCCCTTTTTTCAGCATATACCGGTACATGCATTCAGCTTCGGAAATGTCTTCACCGCTGCCCTTTCCTCCCGACAATATGCAGTAGGAACCGCTGTTTTTTTCAAGATATACGTACGCGGCGTCAAGCCTTTCTTCAAGCATAAGGCTTTCTCTTTCGCCGTTTACTCTGCATCCGAGAACAATCACTGTTGAATTTTTACCGGGCGCATTAAATGCGGCCTTAACCATAAACAAGCTAAGCCCCAATACCGCACACAAAACACATATCATGCCATATTTTAAAAACGGCCATATTTTCGTTTTTTGTAGTCTCCCGTAAAATATGCGAAACATCGCAAGGCCAAAAAATACGGCCATTCCGGTTATATTTCCTATATTCAGTATTCCGAAAAAAACAAATGGCAGCAAAAACCATAAAAAGCCGCAGGAATATGCCGCATACAAAACCATATCTCTTTTTCTCATATCAAAACACCTCAGCCTTTAATTTTATCACAAAAGCAGCGATATGTCCCTCTTCCATATTCCTTAAATGTCTTTTTAAGCCGCCGGTCTGTATTTTTTTTCGTATAAAAACCATACTAAACGCAAAAGGAGATGTAATTTTATGAGTGAAATTTTTTACACCGATTCATATTCCCTTTGCGTAACCAAAACAGACAAGTTTACAACATCATCAATCTCCGTTTTCTTTTCCGTTCCCACCGGCAATCAGTGTGCCTCACGGATGAACGTGCTTGCTCGTGCGCTTAAAAACGGCTGTAGGCGCTATCCTTCGGTATGCCTTGTCAACAGGCGGCTTGAGGAAATGTACGGCGCTGTTTTTGATGTCTACACTTTTAAAAAAGGCTCGCTTCAGGTGCTTGCGCTTTATATGGAAACCTCTGACGATATTCACAAGGCAGTACGGTTTATATATGATGTGCTGTTTGAGCCATGTGTTAAAAACAATTCATTTTCGCAAAAACTTACCGATTCCTGCAAGAAAGCCGCCATTAAAAACCTGCGCGCCTTGAATGACGACAGTGCGTTTTTTACCCTTAATCTGTGTGAAGAAAAAATGTCGGATATTTCTTTGTCCTTTGGCGTATGTCCTTACGGCAATGAACAGGATACGGAAGCCATAACCGGCCAATCCCTTTACGAATTTTATAAAACCGTTGTGCTTTCCGTTCCATGCGACATTTACTTTACAGGCAGGCAGGACGAGAAAAGCGTTAAGGAAGCCTTCTTTAAAAACCTGCTTGTACATCCGCTTTCAAACGTGCAAAACCATATTAAAAAAACTTTGCCAAAAGAAAAAGCCTGTGAAAGTTTTACTGTTGCGTCGTCATTTGGCCAGAGCAATCTTGCAGTTGGCTACACTTTTTCAGATACGGATATTTTTACCGCATTGCTTTTTGATGAGCTTATCGGCGGAACGGATTCGCTTCTTTTTAAAACCGTACGCGAAAAAAACGGTTTCTGCTACAGCATATCAACAAGCCTTTATCTTTCAGACCTTGCCTTTATCGTTCAATGCGGAATAGAAAAAAAATCGGCAAAGCAGGCCGAAAAAGCAATAGACGATACTCTTTCTTCAATATGCAAAGGCATTTCAACCGCAGCTTTAAGCAAGGCAAAACAGGCTGTTCGCAGACGTTATACCGTGCTTTGTGATAACTGTGCAAACATGAGCGGATTTTTATATTCCTGCAAGCTTCTCGCAATTAACGAAAGCCCTGAAGACTTTGTTGAAAAGCTAATGGCACTTAAGGCTGAGGATATTTCAAAAGCAGCCGCAGGAGTAAAAAAACGAGTGTCGCTTTTAGTTGAAGAAAAATAAAGGAGGATATTTGAATGTACCGTCAGATAAGCAGCTCAGGCTTTGTTAATTCCAAATTTTATGATTATACATTGTCATCCGGCGCTAAATGTTATATAATTCCAAGAAATGGCTTTAAGACTTTTCAGGCATGTGTGCTTGTTGATTACGGTGCAGAGGATATTGCCTTTTCAAGCGGAAACGGCATGTTCCTTTCGCCCTGCGGCACAGCTCATTTTATCGAGCACAGGCTTTTTGAAAAAAAGAACGAGAGCTTTTTTTCGCAGTTTGCAAAAGCCGGCGCAATAAGCAATGCTTTTACCGATTATACGCGCACAGCATATTATTTTTCGTGCACCGACGGCTTTTATGAAAATCTTAACCGTCTGCTGAAGATGGTAAGCGAGCCGTATTTTGACGACTGCGGCGTACAAAGCGAACGCGAAATAATAAAGCGTGAAATTGCCATGTGTTCGGATATGCCCCATTGGCGCGCATACTGCAATATGTTTAAGGCACTCTATCGCAAAAAGGCATTAAAAACAAATATTGCCGGCACCGAGAATTCAGTGGATAATATTACGCCGGAAATTCTGTATAAATGCTATAATTGTTTTTATACGGCCGCAAATATTTCCGTAATATGCGTGGGAAACATAGACGGCGAAAAAGCCGCAGACGCTGTTGAACGCACAAATTTCTCAACTGCGGCTCCTGCTGTAAAATATTATCCTTCGGACGAAAAGCGCCGCGGCGGAGATTATATAAAAGAACGAATGAATATAAAAGAGCCGGTTTTCAGTCTTGGCTTTGATTATCACGGCCTTTCAATGTCGCTTAAAAAGCTTTACGCCTTAAGGCTTGCCTTTGAGCTTGTAGCCGGTGAAGGTTCCGTTCTTTACTCGAAGCTTTTCATGCAAGGAATGCTTTTTGAGCCTCTCGGCTGGAGCGTAAGCTATTCAAAGGATCACTGCACCGGCATAGTAAGCGGCAAAAGCGGCCGTGCCATAAGTATTTCCAACATGGTAATTGACGAAGCCGACGCAATGCTTTCAAAGGGTATAAGCGTAAGGGATTTTAACAGAGCCAAAAAAGCTCTCTTCGGCAGGTTTCTTCGCGGCTTTAACAGCATAGATGCCCTCTGCATGGCGCAGGCTGATTTAAGTTATTTTAAAGCCGATTTGGCGCAGGCTGAGGAAACAATAGCCGCTCTTGAATACGACGACATAAAAGAAGCGCTTGAAATCGCATTTTCAAGACAATCGGCTGTTTTATCGACAGTTGAATAATATTAATACAGGGGGGATTTTTTATGCCTGAAATATGGTTTCCTAATCTTGGAATAAAAATCAATCATTTAAGCCGTGTCTTTTTATCCATAGGCAGCTTTGATCTATACTGGTACGGCCTTATAATAGGCGTCGGAATAGTGCTTGCCGTATTGCTTGTGCTTCACGAGGCAAAGCGCAGCGGACAAAAGCCGGAAGACTACATAGACCTTGCCTCCTTTGCCATAATTCTTTCGCTTATAGGCGCCAGAGTATACTACGTTATATTTTCATGGGACAACTACAAGAATGACCTTTTAAAGATATTTGCCGTGCGTGAGGGCGGTCTTGCCATATACGGCGGAGTAATAACAGCCATTATATGCGGAATAATATTTTCAAAACGCCGTAAGATTTCTTTCTGGCTCATAGCCGACACCGTTGTGCCAAGCATACTTTTGGGCCAGATACTCGGCCGCTGGGGAAATTTTTTTAACCGCGAGGCTTTTGGCTGCTACACAAACTGTATTTTTGCCATGCGCTACCTGAAAGATCAGGTAGCAAACATCGCGCCTTCCGTTTTGGAGCACATCGTTACCGTAAACGGTACCGAATATATACAGGTTCACCCGACCTTTCTTTATGAGTCGTCGCTCAATCTGTGCCTGTTTATTTTTCTTTTGATTCTGCGCAGGCACAAGAAATTCACCGGTCAGATAGGAACCTTGTATTTTATAGGCTACGGCCTCATACGTTTCTTTATTGAAGGACTCAGAACAGACCAGCTTATATTTATGCACACCGGTGTTGCCGTATCGCAGGTTGTAAGCGCAGTACTCTTTTTCTGTGGAATTATATTTTATATTGTGCTTAAAAAACTCGGCAAAAAAGAAAAGGTGCTTGAAAAATGAAGCTTTGTAGAGAATCGCTGCTTAAAAACACTTGGCATGACAGCAGAAACAACATTCTTATGTTTTCCGATAAACCGGTTTTGGCTCTCGGCATAAATATACAGGAGGGACAGCTGCTTCTTTGCGTAGACGGCAGCGAATGCTGCGAAGGAATGTTTGAACAGACCGACGGCACAAAAGACGATATTTTGTCAATACTCAGCTCCTATGGGTATACCGAAATGGCGGAGGTGTTTAAAAAACGGCTGTGTCAGGAGTAAAAAAAACAAAAACGAAAACAAAAACCGCGTCAAAATCTGTGCTTAAAAAAATATCTGTGGCGTTTGAAAAAGAATATTATGACGAGCTTTTCGCCTATGCGTCAAAAAACGGCATGTCTGTTGAAGAATATGCCAAAAACGCAATACATGAGAAGTTTGATTCAGACCGCATAAGCAACATGATCGATTATATGAGCAGATAAAAAACGTATCCTCTCTTAAAAAGCTGTTTAAGTGAGGATACGTTTTTTATCTTTTTAATATCTCTGGTTTATATATCCGTCTATCAGCGACACACGGCTTCCTTCTAAAAATACGCCTTCTTTCCTAAGCTCCTCAAGTATTCGGATATTCGTGGAATGAAGTATCATGCCGTAACAGTCGCGGCATACAATTTCAAAAAGCCGTCCTTTAAGCGCCTTGCTTTTTACCTTTACAAAGTATGCCTCAACGCCTCTGTAATCTATCATGTTGAGCACTCTTTTGGTTGCCGTATCCTTCTGATGATAGTAAAAGGCCGACCGGCTTCGGTAATCCTTTTTCATCTCCCAGTCTATATCACCGGTGCTTGCCGTTTTCATTTCCTTTGCCAGGGCGTTGTAATACTGATAGTTGTAAAGCCCTTTTTCAACCGTGTCTATATTTTCAAAAGGCCCGATATCGTTATTCATGACCGCGTCGAAATTTTTTTGCAGATATTCCCTTTTCGTCATATCGCCTTTAAGATACTGGTCTATAAGCGCCTGACGGTAGCGGAAATATTTCTGGATATTATTCATAACAAAAATCACTTCCCTGAAAAAATTCTTTTTCAGCCTATATACATTATGCTTTCCTTAACTCTCAGGGCCGTCTGCGCGTCTGTAAGAGTAGTTATTATTTCAAGCGCAAAATCAATGGCGGTGCTTACGCCTCTTGAGGTTATTATGTTTCCGTCATGAGAAACCCTGCCGTATTCTATTGTGCTTCCTTCAAGATAGTTTTCATACCCACTGTAGCAGCAGGCTCTTTTGCCTCTCAAAAGCCCCATTTTCCCCAAAATCATAGGCGCGGCGCATATTGCCGCCACAATTTTATTTTCAAGATAAAAATCAGACAGCAGTCTTTTAAGATCGTCATTGCTTTCAAGGTTTGCCACTCCCGGCATCCCTCCCGGAAGTATGGCTGCATCAAGCCGTCCTATAAAAGCCGGATTAAAAAGCATGTCCGCTTCTGTTTTTATCCCATGAGCACCCTTTACGAGTCTTTCGCTCTTAACCGCCACAGTGTAAACGCTTATTCCGCCGCGGCGCAGAATATCCGTAATTGTAACCGCCTCTATCTCCTCAAAACCGTCAGCCAAAAAAACAGCAGCTTTTTTCATTTAAAATCCCTCCGTTCTCTGCTATTATTATATACAAAAAGAACGTTTAAAACAATCAAATTTATTAAGGAGAGCATCCATGGAGATTGAAAAGAAATATCTTACATCTTTTATACCGTTTTCTCTTGACGGTTTTAAAAAAAGCGAGCTTTGTCAATGCTACATTTCAACCGATCCGACAATACGCATACGACAGTCAGACAATAAATATATCCTTACAATAAAAGGCAAGGGAAAAATATCGCGTGAAGAATATGAGCTTGACATCACGCAAAAACAGTACTCGCATCTTCTTTTAAAAGCCGAAACCCCTCAGGTGGTAAAAACCCGTTACTATATTCCTCTTGAAAACGGCCTTACGGCAGAAACCGACATATACCACGGCTTTTTAGACGGTCTTATTACCACCGAGGTCGAGTTTAAAAACAATGAACAGATGGAATCCTTTATCGCTCCCGAATGGTTCGGCAAAGATGTATCAACGGACAAGCGGTATAAGAATACCTCTCTTTCGCTGTACGGTATACCAAAAGACTAATACTGATAAGCTGCAAACTACACATTGTTTTATCACTTTTTTTCGTCATTCTTCTCTGTCAGACGATGATTTTCGACGTAATACTGCCAAAATGAGCAATAATTGTTGTATATTTTGACGAAAATGTTCGTATTTTAGAGTATTAAAAACGTTGATAATTACAAATATTTTCTCTATAATTAGCTCATAAGTTACAAATTATTAAAAATGAGGCAAAAACGGAGGGGTTAATTTTGAAGGAAAATAAGATAAAAGTTTCAGTAGCGGATGATAATAAGGATTTTTGTGATATGGTAAAAAATTATCTGAACTCAAAGGGTGACATAGAGGTAGTGTCTGTATCCTTTGACGGAACGGACGCCTTTGCAAGAATCTGTGAAAATAAGCCTGACATAGCCATAATAGACGCCATAATGCCGCGCCTTGACGGACTTGGGCTTTTGGATAAGCTAAACCAGGGCAATATTGAAAACCGTCCTGTATGTATTATGCTCTCTTCTCTCGGCCAGGAAAAACTTTCCCAAAGAGCCTTTGAGCTTGGCGCCGACTACTACATAGTAAAGCCCTTTGACATGGAATCCCTTGTAAACCGTATCCGTCAGTTTCGCAGCAGTACCCCGACCATATCAAGCGGCATTTTTACCGCGCATAATGATATAAGAAAATTCAGTCCTGAATATGATCTTGAAAACAAGGTAACAAACATACTGCACGAAATCGGTGTTCCTGCGCATATCCGCGGCTATCACTACATGCGTGAAGCCATAATAATGAGCGTAAACGACATGGATGTTTTAAACTATATAACCAAAGAACTTTATCCGTCCATTGCAAAAAAATGCAACACAACTCCTTCCCGTGTTGAAAGAGCTATACGCCACGCCATAGAGGTAGCATGGAACAGAGGAAAGATAGACGCGATAGACGAGCTTTTCGGCTACACAATAAATAACCACAAGGGAAAGCCTACCAACTCCGAGTTTATCGCGCTTATTGCCGACAGATTAAGACTTGAACAAAAGGCAAGCTGAATAACAAAAAACTCACTGACTATAAGCAGACAGTGAGTTTTTTTCTTTAACCGCTTAAATTTTTCAATAATTAATTGCCGTCATTTTTCCTCACGCTTTAAAATAAAATTAAACTAACCACACAAAAACGAGGCATTCTGATGAAGCATATATCTTTGCAGAAATTAAGTGCTTTAAACTCAAGTCCCACAAGACTTACGCTGCTTATTTATAAAAGCGGCGACGAATATATTTCATCTTTGGCAAAAGCCGTTGAAACTGCCGCAAATAACGCCGGATACCAGCTTAAAATCCTCGATTCACAAAACAGTGCCGCAATTCAGCTTGAACAGGTGAAATCCGCGGCCAAAAACGGTGAAAAGGCTATAATCATAAATCTTGTCGATGCAAACAACGCTCACGAGCTTATCACGGCGGCAAACGGAATGAAAGTCATATTTTTAAACCGCATACCGGCAGATACAAGCCTGCTTAACGAAAATGCCGTTTACGTTGGTTCAGATGACAAAGAAGCCGGAAGACTGCAGGGAAAATGGCTGTCTGACTATTTTCTTTCAATTGGCAAAAACAATATAAAATATCTTCTTTTTGAGGGTACGCCGGGGCTTACGACTACGGTTTTTCGCACAGCCTCCGTGCTTTCCGCCCTTGCCGAAAACGGTATTGCCTCTTCCGCCGCAGCCGATCCTATAATTGCCGATTTTGACCGTACCAAGGCGCTTTACATGAGCTTTCCGGTATTTGCCTCACCTGTTGAATTTGACGCAATAATTTCAAACAACGACGCCATGGCCTTAGGCGCTATAGAAGCTGCGCAAAGCCTTGGAATAGATCTTTCAAGAAAACCCGTTGTTGGCATAGACGCTACATACGATGCCGTTGAAGAGATAATAAGCGGCTGCCTTTCAATGACCGTTTTTCAAAACGCGAAGGCACAGGCCGCAGCAGCTGTAACCGCCGTAAAAAACATGCTTGCCGGAAAACCCGCCGCGCTTGATACCGGTTTTCAAACGGATTCCGACAACCCATACATAATCTGGATACCTTTTGAACCCGTAACGGCTACAAATATTCCGAAAGATCTTGAGTTTGAGATTTAGTGCAAAACTTCAAGGCTGCAGGCAAAGTCTGCAGCCTTTTTTAAGACATAATCCAAGTGTTCGCTTAGCTTTTCTTACCAATGATATTTATGCAGCTGTCCCTGGGTTTTAAGACCCTCAAAATTCTGCTGCCTTAAGGCTTCGTAAAGCACTACCGCAACCGAGTTTGAAAGATTCAGGCTCCTTGAATCGGCGTACATAGGTATCCGTACAGCCGTATCTCTGTAGTTAAGCAGTATTTCCTCGGGTATTCCAGCCGTTTCCTTGCCAAACATTATATAGTCGTTTTCACCGTATTGTACATCTGTGTATATCTGCTGTGCTTTTGTAGTAGCCATCCATATTTTCGGACTGTTGTTTTTAAGCACAAAATCTTCAAAGCTTTCATAGTATCTTATGTCAAGCTCATCCCAGTAATCAAGCCCTGCGCGTTTTAAATATTTATCCTCAACCGAAAACCCAAGCGGCTTTATCATATGCAGCACTGTATGCGTACAGGAACAGGTTCTTGCTATGTTTCCGGCATTCTGCGGTATTTCCGGCTCATGGAGCACTATATTCATTTTCATATCCCTCCGTAATTTTAACTATAAAAATAATACCACCGAACACGCAAAAAACAACCTTTTTTACACATATAAATATTTTGCGTAATAAAAATCTGCTGAAATTGTTTTTTTTCAGAAAATACCATTGACAATTTATTATTTTGATATTATTCTTAATTAAGAATTATTATTATTCCAATATAGGTAAGGAGAATTTTTATGAAAGAGATTGCCGCTATTTTAAAGGAAAAAGGGCTTAAGGTAACGCCTCAGCGCCTGGCCATATATTCCATGCTTAAAAACACAACCTCTCACCCTACTGCGGAAAAGATTTATAACACCGTCACTCAGTATAATCCCTCTATCAGCCTTGCCACGGTTTATAAGACACTTGACTGCTTTGTGAGCTATGGTCTTGTTAAAGAGCTTAATATCACCTGTGAATATTCAAACTACGATGCAAATACCATCAATCATCAGCATATAATGTGCACCCGCTGCAAAAGAGTGTTTGATCTTGATACATTCGACGACACTGCACGAAAAAAGAGTGTTTCCGAAAAGACCGGCTTTATTGTAGATGATGAGCAGGTAGTGTTTTACGGAATATGTCCGGATTGCCAGAAACAGGAAATGAATTGATTTTTTCCCTCCTTTATAAAAAACAGAACAACCGTTTAAGCGTGCCCCTTTTGTGCACGCTTTTTCGTTGTTCTGATATAACGGTGTTTGTTTACATAATCATATGCATGTTGCTTTGCGCCTCCTGCAGCATAAGAGCTATAAACTGGCTGTTTGTCGGTCTGCCGCTGAAATACGAAAGCTCCGCAATATCGCTGTTATTCCTCTCACCGGCATTCTCCCACGCCGACTTTATTGCGCAGCGTATTGAGCGTTCAACGCTTTCGGCAGTAGTATTGTGCATTTTTGCCACAAGAGGATATAAAAATTTTGTTATTCCGTTTTCATATATGTTTTTATCTTTCATACACAGCTCTATTGATGTTTTGATATATCTGTAGCCGCGCATGTTTATGGGTATCCCAAGCTTGAGAAGCCTTGCTGAAATGCCGTATTCAAACGAATCGGAATCACTTTTTCTGTTAATATACATTTCATTATGCATACTGTATTGCTCAAGCCCAAGCATACGGTCAAGCACGTATTTATAGTCAAACGGCAAAATAAACACGCTGCTTACGCCTATTGATGCGGCGTATTTAACAAGATTTTCATCTCTGCTGAAAGACAGCATAATAAAATTCGGTACAAAAACACAGCTTTGTTTAATCTCCCTTATGATATAAAATGCGTCAGGCCCTGCTATTACATCACTGAGCACAACAAAGTCCGGCATAGTTTCCTTTATTTTCAAAACGGCTTCGTTTCCGTTTTCAGTCATTCCGCAAATGGAAAAAGCCCCGCTGCTGTTAATTGCCTCGGCAAAATCAGATATTGTTTTGCTCTTAAAACTTACAATAAATATCCTGTAAGAAACCATTTTAAAAACCTCCCCGAATTGATAAATATTTTTCCCGTAATTTGTCAACCCCACTATGTAGTTGTCTAAATATTTCGTTTCGCTAAATACAGTTATATTATATCACTATTCGTACATTTTTAAAGTCTTTTTTTGGTCTTTTTTAATTTTTTTTTTGCACAAAATAAGGTGGAAGTCTTCAACTCCCACCAAACTTTTATTCAAATTCAATTATCGGTTTTTTAGCTTTTCTGTACAGCACAAACCTGCTGCCTATTACCTGCACCACTTCGGAATGTGTTCTTGCGGCTATGGTCTGGGCCACTTCCCTTACGTCTGTAAGGCAGTTGTCAAGTACATTTCCCTTTATAAGTTCTCTCGCTTCAAGAGCTTCGTCGACACTTGCCGTAAGCTCCGGTGTAACGCCGTTTTTGCCTATCTGAAATATCGACGGCAGTGTATTTGCCATGCTTCTTAAAAAAGCCCGTTGTTTGCTTGTAAGCATTTAAAATCCCCTTTCGTTATTTGCAATATATTTTCCCGTCTTTGTCCAAATCAACATCATGACAGCCATAGTTCTCAAAGCTGGTGTTCAGTTTTTCATCAGCATAGGCAACAGCCGAAAAAACAATACCTATAAAAAACAGTTTTTCACTTTTTCGTCCCAAGCTAAATCCCCAAACTTTTTTATTTGAAGTATTCAAACTCAACGTCGTAAAGCTTTACCGTATCTCCGTCTTTTATGCCTTTTTCCTCAAGAGCGGCTATTATGCCTTTCTCTCTAAGATATTTCTGGAAGAAAGCAAAACCCTTTTCGGTATCTATATTTGTATATCCAAGCATTTTTTCTATGCCCGTACCCGTAACGGTAAAATAGTTTTCGTCTGTCACTTCTATTTCAAAAGGTGCGGAATCTATTTCCGGCTCTACATATTCCTCAAAATCCTCTTTGAAAACTATATCCTGAGGATAATTTTTAAGTGTTTCTCCCGCCGCGTCCATAAGAGCGTCAAGGCCGGTGTTTGTTGCCGCGGAAATAGGAAATACTCTTAAGCCTTCAGGCTCAAAACGTTCCTTGAGCCGTTTGACATTTTCCTCAGACTGAGGAAGATCTGTCTTATTTGCCGCTATAAGCTGTGGTCTTTTCAAAAGCTCCGGATTATATGCCTCAAGCTCCGCGTTTATCTTTATTATGTCGTCAACAGGATCCCGGCCTTCCGTTGCTGCGGCGTCCACCACATGTATAAACACCTTTGTTCTTTCCACATGGCGCAAAAATTCGTGACCCAGACCTACGCCTTCGCTTGCGCCTTCAACAAGCCCCGGAATATCAGCCAGTACAAAATCGCCGCCTTTTTTATGGCGCACAACTCCGAGATTAGGCGCTATTGTTGTAAAATGATAGTCGGCTATCTTTGGATTGGCGTTTGTAACCATTGAAAGCAGCGTGCTTTTGCCGACGTTCGGAAAACCTATTATACCTACATCCGCTATAAGCTTAAGTTCCAAAATCACATCGTATTCCTTTGAAAGCTGGCCGCGCTCGGAATACCTCGGCGCCTGTCTTGTAGGCGTTGCAAAGTGCTGATTGCCTCTGCCGCCTTTTCCGCCGCGTATAACCGTTTTACGCTCGCCGTCTTTTGTTATATCGGCCATTATTTTGCCGCTTTGGGCTTCTCTTACAACCGTACCTATCGGCACCTTTATTGTTACACTTTCGCCATCGGCTCCGGTGCAGTTGCGCTTGCTCCCGTCGGCTCCCGGCTGAGCGCTGAAATGTCTCTGGTATCTGAAATCCATAAGAGTTGACATGCTGGCGTTTCCTTCAAAAATTATATCGCCGCCATGTCCGCCGTCGCCGCCGTCCGGGCCGCCGTGACTTACATATTTTGCACGAAAGAAAGTAACTACGCCGTTTCCGCCGTTTCCGCCCTTTATATGGATTTTTACTCTGTCTACAAACATGTGCATTCTCCTTAAAAAATCGGTAGTTTAAACACAAATACGCCTTTATGTAAAGTATAACCTTAAAACAAAAAATTGTCACTGAAATTTTATACTGCAAACGCTTTGTATTTAAAAGCTAAAAAAATAAGGCTCCAAATGAACAATCATCTGAAGCCTTAAACATCTTTATTTTACTCTGCCGCAACTTCAACTTCCTCGGCTACTTCAATAGGATAAACAGAAACCTGCTTCTTGTCTCTGCCTAATCTCTCGAACTTTACTGTTCCGTCGATTAAAGCAAAAAGAGAATCGTTTCCGCCAATTCCTACGTTAGTGCCAGGATGAATCTTTGTTCCTCTTTGTGTATAAAGAATGTTGCCGGCTAAAACAAACTGTCCGTCCGCACGCTTAGCGCCAAGTCTTTTTGACTTGGAGTCACGGCCGTTTTTTGTAGAACCAACACCTTTTTTATGAGCAAAAAACTGAAGGTTTAACCTTAACATCAAACTGTACCTCCTTTGTCATATATTTTCATATATTGACTGTACTCTTTTTCTATATTTTTAAGTCCAAGGAGCATTGCCTCAAGCAAAAGCTCCGCGTCGTGGTCGATATTCCCTATATTAAAGCCCGGAATCTCAAACCTGATATAACCGCCCTGTTTTTCGTCGGCATCTATTTCGTATTTTACGGTAGTAAATCTTTCGATAGAATTGACAGTATTGATAACAAGTATGCTTACCGCCGAGCAGATTATATCTTCGCCTTCCTCGCCGCATCCGGCGTGGCCGGAAAGCTCAAAACCGCTGATCACAAAATCGCTGTTTCGATAAACCTCCGCCGTTATCATATCAGCAGGTAATATCGTTTATCTTAAGCTTTGTAAACGGCTGTCTGTGGCCGTTCTTTTTGTGAAAGCCCTTCTTTGATTTATATTTGTAGATAATAACCTTTTTTTCTTTGCCTTCGCCTAAAACAGTAGCGCTGACCTTTGCTCCATCTACGTACGGAGCGCCTATTGTCATTTTGTCGTCGCCTGACAATACAAGAACCTTATCAAAAACGAACTCGCTGTTTTCCTCGGCGCCTAACTTTTCTACTGTTATAACGTCGCCCTGAGCAACTTTATACTGCTTGCCGCCAGTTTCAATTATCGCGTACACAAGTACACCTCCCTGTTTAAGATACTCGCCGGATTCGGCACCGCGACCGTTTCGCGGTTTCTTACCTCTCCGTGCGGTCTTGTGTCCGTAAACACACTAAGTAAGTTTATCAAAGCCGGACATTTTTGTCAATACAAAATCACATTTTCTGTATTTTTTCCCTCAGGCGTATAAGCCTTTGCTTATATTTTTCCTGATTAAACAGGCAGTTTTCAAGTTCATCTGCTTTTTTATTCAAAAACGCCAGCATCTTAACGGCTTTTTTCGCGTTTCCGCTTTTAACATAAAACACCGTTATATCGTAGCAGACGGCAAGATATACATCACTGTCATCGCCAAAAATAGAAAGTATTATTTTTTGCGCCTCATCAAAAAGCTTTTCCGCTTTTGAAATGTTCAAAAGCTCAGCCTCCGCTTTTGCCGCTCTCAAAATAAGCTTTCCGTATTCGCCGCTTTCACCGTTTTGTGCCTTAAGCAGTGCTGCCGCTTCCTCATACGCCTTTGCAGCCTCAGGAAGATGCCCGTTCTTTTTCATTACTCCGGCAAGGCTTACAAGTTTTTTAATATAGTCATCCTCAACGGCATTTATGTCCCTGCGTTTATCTAAGCTCATGTTATAAAGCTTTTCGGCGTTTTCACTTTTTTGGCATTCATCACATACTTTTCCAAGCTCCCAAACGGCGTCTGCATATTCCTTTGGCTGTATATCTCCGGCTTCGCCGCTGTTTTGCTTTGCAATTATCGCGTCGTTAAGCTTTGCGTCTTTGTCGCTTTTTTCGCACATTTCAAGACCTTCGTCAGCCTTTTTGCGCCATATTCCATCCGTGGAAGAAACGTTTGAAAAATAGCTTTTTGCTTTGTTCGTATCCTCTTTGGCCAGATACGCATTCCCAAGTATTACCGATATTTCGTCTGTATGCCTGTCTTTTCCGATTATGTATTCCGTTTCTATACATTTAAAAAGGCAGTCCTCCGCTTCCTTAAGCCTTTCGTCAGTTATGAGCACTCTGCCCTTTTCCACAAGAAAGTCTGCATATTGCACCGAACAATCGCCGTTTTTTTCAAGTATGCTTTTTTCGGCTTCGTCAAGCATATTGTACGCCATGTCGATATGTCCTGACTTTGCGGCAATTACCGCAAAGCCGGAGTCAAAAGGTATGCGGTCATGATCCGGTTTTTTCATCATATACAGCTTTGCTGTGTCGAAGTATTCGTAAGAGGCGTCTGTATCACCGTTTTCAAAAGCCTCCTTTGATGCCTTAAGTTCAAAAGCTATCATCGTTTCAAGGCTTTCTGCATAGTCGGATGATTCCTGGCCCAAATACTTCTCCTGAAGAGTGACAGCCGTTTCCAAAAGCTCCAGCGCGTCCTTTGTGCGCCCGCATTCCATATATACCTTTGAAAGACGGTACATTCCTCTTGCATATCGCGGATGGTTTTTACCAAATGCGCCGCGCCGCACATCAAGCGCCTTTTCGGCAAGCTTTACGGCTTCCTCCTGTTTTGACGCTTCCAAAAGCATCTGCGAAAGTTCTTCAAGATTCACCGCAAGGCCTATGTTATCGTTTGTGTCGAGCTCTTTTCTTGTCTTAATGGCGTCGTAGTAATACTGTGCGCTTACGCCGAACTTCTTTTCTTTTCTGTAAAGCCTTGCCAGATTCATAAGCGCTTCAACGTACACATAATCTCCTGAATTTGAGAAGCTTCGTCTTATATCAAGGCTTTTTGATAAATTTTCCTCGGCAAGGTCAAACTTCTCCATTTCGGTATATATCTTTCCTGATGTTTCAAGTGAAACCGAATAGGCAACACTTTCTGTGCCGCCTGTTTTTGCTTTTATTTCCAGGGCCTTATTCACGTATTCCAGGGCCTTTGAAAAATCTCTCTTTTTCATAAAGTCCAAAGCGAGATTGTTGAACGTATCGGCATAAAACGGATGCTCCTGCCCCATAAGACTTTCTATTATTCTCAAAACCTCGTTGTGTTTTTCTATAGCTTTGTCATACTGAGCGGATTTTACATAAACAGCCGCCATTGAGTTGATGTTTGTAACATAATCCAGATGTGTTTTGTCAAGAAGTCTTCTGCGGGTATCAACAGCCATCGAATAAAGCTCTATCGCTCTTTCGTAAAGCTTCGCTTTTTCGCAAAGGGACGCCATGTCCAAAAGCGTCGAAAGATAATAAAAGCTTTTTTCGCCTTCTTCTTTTTTCAATATTTCTGAAGCTTTTGAATAAATTTCTATTGCCCTTTTGTACTCGCCTTTCTCGCCAAGCACACGCGCATAGCCAAAAAGTATGTCGGCATAATCCGTTTTTTTAATCTTTGGCTGGTTTCTGGCGCGTTTTATAGCCGACTCGAAAAACGCCGCCGCTCTGTCAGACTTTTTCAAATCCTCGCATGCGCTTCCAAGATTATAAAGGCTCATTATGCAGTCACAGTGAGTTCCCTCAAGCATTTCCTCACGTATCTTATATGCTTTTTTATGGTACTGGTAAGCCTCATTGTGCTTTCCGTCAAGGCTGAGCGCAACAGCCATATTGCTTATCGTATCGGCGTAGGCAAGTGTTTCGGCACAGCCCTCGTCCTCGCGTATTTTGGCCGACTCAAGATAGAGCTTAACCGCCTTTTCGTGCGACATAAGATTGTCGTACACAATAGCCAGATTGCTTAAATCATTTGCGTACTCAAGCCCCTTGTCGGCATTGTTGTCTTTATAAAGCTTTATTATGCTCATACCTGTTTTAAGCGCGTCGGCATAATTTTTGCTTTCGCAGTCCTTAAAAAAACTTTTTCTAAGCTTAACTATTTCTCCGATATAATAACCCATTTGTTCCTCCCGGTCATACTCCCTTGTTTTTAAACGCTTCTCTTATTATATCATAAGAATAGCCTTTTCTTAAAAGAAAATCCTGTAATTTTCGTTTAGACGAAGCGTCCATGTCGTCAACGTTCATGCTGCCGAGCTTTTTTTCCAAAAGCCGTGAAGCCGCAGCCGCTTCGTCAAGACCGCTGTCTGAAATAGCTTTGTCTATATCTTCGCTTTTAGCGCCATAAAAACGCAGCTTTTGTTTAAGAGCAATGCTTCCTGCCGGATTCAGTTTTTGTGACTGTCTGATATAAGCCATGCAGTAGTCGTAATCGTTTACATAGTTGTATTTTTCCAGAAATTCCACTACTTTTTCGGTTACAGCTTCAGAATATTCGTATTGCGAAAGCTTTTTTCGTATTTCTTTTTCGGTGCGCATTTTGTGCGACAGAAATTTAAGAGCAGTATCCTGCGCTTTTATGTATACTACAGTGTTGATTATATAATCATAGGTCTTTTGTGAAATTTCGCTGTTTTCCTTAATCCCGAAAAACAGCACATCCTCCTCAATAAGCGAAAAGGCATAGTTTCCATCTATAAATATTGAAAGTCTGTCTGATTTTTGTTGTTTTCTGATATTGGTTACAATCATATATCCTCCGGAAATACCAAAAAAGCAATATCCCCATTTGTAATGAAAACATTGCTTTTTTGTATGCTTATTTTAATTACTCGTCAAATGAAATCTGGTCTACATCAGGCCCTATTTCCTCGTCCTTTTCGTATGTAAGTTCCATTTCGTCTGCGTCATCGTCTGTCTTTTTCTTTTCAGGAATCTTAGCCACAGGCTTTGTATCGTCTGTCTGCGCAGGCTTTGACACAATGGCCGCCTCCGCAAGACCGTACTGCTTTCTTACGGCATTTTCGACCTCGGCACATACTTCCGGATGCTCCACAAGGTACTGCTTCGCGTTTTCCCTTCCCTGGCCTATCCTGTCTTCGCCATATGAATACCATGCTCCACCCTTATGTATTATATCGAGATTGGCGGCAAGGTCAAGTATATCGCCTTCGCGGGAAATACCCTTTCCGTACATTATGTCAAACTCCGCCGTTTTAAAAGGCGGCGCAACCTTGTTTTTTACTATTCTGGCTTTTGTATGATTTCCTATAAGCTCCGTTCCCTGCTTAATCACCTCGCCCCGGCGAATATCTATTCTAACCGACGCGTAAAACTTAAGAGCTCGTCCGCCTGTTGTGGTTTCCGGATTTCCATACATAACGCCTATTTTTTCTCTCAGCTGGTTTATGAATACCACACTGCATCTTGTTTTTCCTATGCTTCCCGTAAGTTTTCTTAAAGCCTGGCTCATAAGCCTTGCCTGAAGGCCGACATGTGAATCTCCCATTTCGCCCTCTATTTCGGCCTTTGGCACAAGCGCCGCCACTGAATCGACAACTATTATGTCTATGGCTCCGCTTCTTACCATTGTTTCGGCTATTTCAAGAGCCTCCTCGCCGTCGTTGGGCTGGGATATATAAAGGTTATTTACATCCACGCCAAGATTTTTGGCATATACCGGGTCAAGAGCGTGTTCGGCGTCTATATAGCCCGCAACTCCGCCTCTTTTTTGCACCTCAGCCACCACATGCAGGGCAACCGTTGTTTTTCCGCTTGACTCAGGGCCGTAAATCTCTATTATTCTGCCCTTTGGTATACCGCCTACGCCAAGCGCCACGTCAAGGCTTAAGCAGCCTGTAGGCGTAACCTCAACATCATACCTTTTATTGTTCTCTCCAAGGCGCATTACCGAGCCTTCGCCAAACTTTTTTTCTATTTGTGTAATAGCCGCTTCAAGGGCTTCCTCTTTGCTTGCAAACTTTTGCTCAACGTCTTTTTTTGTGCTCTTTTTATCAGCCATCTGCTAATCTCCTTATTAAATAAAACAAACTTATGTTCTTATAATACCACTAAAAGCACATTCCAGTCAACGCAAAAAACACGGCTTTTAAATCAATTTTTCTTTTTCAAGCTCACGTCTTAATGTATCAAAAAGCGAATTTACGGCAAACATACGTACCTTCTCACGGCTTCCGTTTAAATGAAGCTCTTTAGTAAAAGTTTTTCCGTCTATACATATTCCTATATATACAAGTCCCACCGGCTGTTCTCTTGTGCCTCCGCCAGGGCCGGCGATACCGGTTGTCGAAAGACCGATCCTTGCTCCGGATGTACGGGCTATGCCCTCTGCCATTTCAGATGCCGTCTGGGCGCTTACAGCCGTGTATTTTTCAAGTGTTTCTTTTTTTACGCCAAGTCTGCGCATTTTTGCGTCATTGCAGTATGTTACTGCGCCTTCTATGAATATTTCGGAAATACCCGGTATATCCGTAAACGCTTTTGATACCATTCCGCCGGTGCAGCTTTCTGCCGCCGCGGTTGTAATCTTTTTTTCAAGAAGCTTCTGACAGGTGTACTTTACTATATTTGTATCGCCTTCGGCATAAAGATCGTCGGAAAATCTTGCTTTGATTTTTGCCGCAACCGGCGCCAGAAGCCTTTCACATTCCGCTTTATCGGCACCTTTTGCCGTTACCTTTATCACAGCCTCAAAGCCCTTTGCATATGTGGCTATAGTGGGATTTGTCTGTGCGTCGATGAGATCCCTTATTTTATATTCCATCATGCTTTCGCCGACTCTTACTACCCTAAGCACGCGCGAAACCAAAACGCAGCTTTGCTTTGACCGAAGATACGGCATAACATATTTTTCAAACATTGGGTTCAGCTCGTTTGGCGGGCCGGGAAGCATTATAAGCATTTTCCCGTTTTCTTCGGCTATTATCCCCGGTGCCGTGCCGTTTTCGTTATAGAGCACTCTTCCGCCCTCAGGCACAAGCGCCTGCTTCAAATTATTTTCACTCATCGGTTTGCCGATTTCGGCAAAAAACCTTTTCATTTCTTCAAGGGCACGGCTGTCGTTTATAAGCTTTTTGCCAAGCACGGCACAACCGGTTTCCTTCGTAAGATCGTCCTCTGTCGGCCCAAGGCCGCCTGTTGTAATTACTATATCTGAGCGTAGAAAAGCCATTTCAATACAGCCTTTGAGCCTTTTTTGGTTGTCGCCCACAACTGTCTGGTAGTAAATATCAATTCCAAGCTCGGCAAGCTTTTTTGATATAAACTGCGCATCGCTGTTTACTATGTCGCCCAAAAGCAGCTCTGTACCTACCGAAATAATTTCCGCTTTCATTTTTACTGTCACCTCAGCCTTTAAGTACTTCCTTGTTTTTAACTATATAGTCCACTCCTGATATTACCGTAAATATCGCCGATACATATATAAGTATTTTTCCAAGCAAGGCGCCGCCGTAGCCGCCGACGCCCGAAAGCACTATTATTATCATAAGCATCTGGCTTACCGTTTTTGTCTTTCCCCACCAGCTTGCAGCTATTACTACCTTTGCCTCAAGAGCAATCGTGCGGAAACCGGTTATTATAAACTCACGGCTTATTATTATTATAACAATCCATGCCGGTATTTGCTTTAAGCTCACCATTGATATAAGCGCTGAAGCCACAAGCAGCTTATCGGCAAGCGGGTCCATAAATTTTCCGAAATTCGTCACAAGGTTATATTTCCTGGCAATATGTCCGTCGAGGTAATCAGTAAAAGACGCAGCCATGAATATTAAAACAGCTATGTACCTGTTTATCGGCGGCGCAATCAAATGGCTTAAAAGCACAACCACAAAAACCGGTATCATAAGCATTCGAAGCATAGTAAGTCTGTTCGGCAGATTCATACGCATTTAAACACCACACCCCTTTTCCAGTTCACGCCAAATGCACTCGTTCATTTACTCCGTAACACTGCCGTACAAATCGTAATCGCTTGCTTTTGTTATATGCACCCTTACAAAATCGCCCGTTAAAAGCTCCTCGTCAGACGAAACGAATACAAGCCCGTCTATGTCAGGCGCGTCCCTGTAACTTCTGGCACAGTACACGCTGTCTTGCGCAAGCCATCCTTCCACAATTACTGTCATATCTTTGCCTACAAAAGCTTCGCATTTTTCGGCCGATATGTCTTTTTGAAGGCTCATTACCTTGTCTTTTCTGAGTATTTTCAATTCTTCGTCAATCTGCTCCGGCATTTCGGCCGCCGGAGTTCCCTCCTCACGGCTGTAGGTAAATACGCCAAGCCTGTCAAACTTCATTTCGCCAACAAAGCTCAGAAGCTCCTTAAACTCGGCTTCGCTTTCGCCCGGAAAACCGGTTATAACGGTTGTGCGCAGAGTTATTGAAGGCATTGCGGCTCTTAATTTTTTAACCTTTTGGCGAATAAGCTCCGCTGTTGAACGTCTGCCCATTCTCTTTAATACGGTATCGCTTCCGTGCTGTATAGGCATATCAAGATATTTTACTATCTTTTTTTCGTTTGCCATTACGGTTATCGTTTCGTCGGTTATATTTTCCGGATAACAGTAAAGTATTCTTATCCATTCTATGCCGTCTATGGCGCACAGCCTTTTTAAAAGCTCGTCAAGCCTGCTTTTGCCGTACAAATCAATTCCGTAGGTCGCCGTGTCCTGGGCTACAAGTATAAGCTCTTTTACGCCGTTTTTGGCAAGCTCTGACGCCTCCTGCACAAGGCTTTCAATGTGGCGGCTTCTGTATTTTCCCCTAAGATACGGTATGACACAGTATGTACACCTGTTGTCACAGCCCTCTGCTATTTTCAGATACGCAAAATGTCCCGCTGTGGTTACCACCCTTGATACGCTGTTTTCTTCGTTTTCCATTGCCCCCGACGGAAGCGACATATCCTTAAGTTCTTTCTTGCCGTTTAAAACAAGCTTTATTGTTTCGGCTATTTTTTCATAAGACGCGGTGCCTAAAACAGCGTCTATTTCAGGCATTTCCTCAAATATTTCTTTTTCATACCTCTGCGCCATGCATCCGCAGACTATAAGAGCCTTACAGCAGCCGTTTTCCTTCATTTTGCCTGTCTCTATAACAGCCTGTATGCTTTCCTCAAGAGCGTCTTTTATAAAACAGCAGGTATTTACAACAATTACATCCGCCTGTTCTTCTTCCTGTATTATCTCAAAGCCCTCTTTTTTGCATATCCCAAGCATTACCTCACTGTCTACAAGATTTTTGTCACAGCCAAGGGAAACAAAAGCTATCTTTATACTCATAAACCTCTCCTTATTCGTCCGCGTTTTGCGGCGTATCTTTCATAGAATCAAGTTCATCTTTCGAAATAAGCACCTTTCGCGGCTTGCTGCCGTCCTCAGGCCCCACGATTCCGCGTTTTTCCATGTCCTCAACTATTCTTGCCGCACGGTTGTAGCCTATGCGGAACTGTCGCTGTATCATTGATACCGACGCTTTTTCCTTCTCTACAACAAGGTCAACGGCACTGTCGAAAAATTCGTCCTTATCGTCGCCGCTGTCGCCTGCAAGAGTTGAACCCGTTATATTTTCAACCATTGACTGGTCATAGCTTGTGTCGTACTGACTCTTTACATATTCAACTATATTTTCAACTTCGTTGTCTGTAACAAACGCGCCCTGTATGCGTACAGGTTTATTCATTCCGACAGGGTAAAAAAGCATATCGCCCTTGCCTATAAGCTTTTCGGCGCCGACGCTGTCAAGTATTGTTCTTGAATCTATTCCCGAAGACACGGCAAAGGCAAGCCTTGACGGAATATTGGCCTTTATTACGCCGGTTATAACGTCAACCGACGGCCTTTGGGTTGCTATTATAAGGTGCATTCCTGCTGCGCGGGCAAGCTGCGCCAAACGGCATATAGCTTCCTCCACATCTCCCGGCGCCGCCATCATAAGGTCTGCAAGCTCATCTATTATTATTACTATCTGAGGCATAAGGTCTTCTTCGCCTTTTTCTTTTTTCATGGCGTTATAGCCCTTAATATCTCTTACACGGCATTCGGCAAAGGTCTGGTATCTTGTAAGCATTTCCTTTACCGCCCAGTTTAAGGCTCCGGCGGCTTTTTTAGGATCGGTAACGACAGGTATAAGCAGATGCGGTATGCCGTTATATACGCTCAGCTCCACAACCTTCGGATCTACCAGAAGCATTTTAACTTCATCCGGAGTTGCTTTATAAAGTATGCTTGTTATTATTGTGTTTATGCAGACGCTTTTTCCCGAGCCTGTAGCGCCGGCTATAAGCAGATGCGGCATTTTGGCTATATCGGTTACGACTGCATTTCCGGCAATATCTTTTCCCAGTGCAAACGTAAGTTTTGATTTCGCGTTTTTAAACACGTCGCTTTCTATAACGCTTCTTAAGTATACCGACTGCGTTTCAGCGTTTGGAACCTCTATTCCTACGGCAGCCTTGCCCGGTATAGGCGCTTCTATTCGTATGCCTGTTGCCGCAAGATTTAAGGCAATATCATCCGAAAGGTTTACAATTTTGCTTACCTTTACGCCCTGGCTCGGAGCAAGCTCATAGCGTGTAACGGTAGGCCCCTTGTTTATCTGAATGACTTTTGCCTGAACGCCGAAGCTTAAAAGGGTATCCTCAAGCTTTTTGGCGTTTGAAAGCATATCGGCTTTTGTTTCGCCGCCCTTTGACTCAGGCTCTTTTCCAAGAAGATCAACAGACGGGAAGTTGTATTTGATTTTAGGTTTTTCAACAGCCGCTTTTACATCCGGCACAACAGCCAAACCGATTTTTGCGGTATCCGGCAAAGCAGCCTTTGATGCCGCTGCAGCGGCTTTTTTAAGCAGAGCCTTATTTGGCTTTGCCGCCGTATCCTGTTCCGCAGCGTCGTAGGCTACCCCGCCTGCCGCATTGTCGTCCACATTTACCTTATCAAAATTTTCCGCGGCATCCTGCAATACTTCCGTGTTATCGGAAATATTTTCTCCCGTAATTGAGCCGTCTGCCACGCTGTCGTTTTCGTATTCATAATCGGAGGCATTGATTTCGTTTTTCAAATACTCCGTATCTTTTTCCGGTTCCCGCGTATTGTTTACAGTGCTTTCGGGTGCCTTTGCGTCATCATCATTTACGCCGAATATATTGTTCAAAAGCACATTTTTCTCGTCCGGTTCTTCATTTACGGCGCCCAGAACCTCTATGAATTTTTCGCCTTTTTCCATTTCTTTCTCATCAGGCACTTCACGGCAAAAATCATAAGCGTTTTCTTCGGCTTCAGGCTTCGGCGGCTCCTCGTTTTTCTTAAATACCACCGCTTCAACCACAGGCATATCTGCAACGGCCGCTTTTTCGGCTTCGCTTTCACAGCCTTCCTCACCGTTTATAAGTATATTGAAATTGCCTTTTTTATGTTTTTGTATCTCGTATACCCTGTCACGCTTTTGCTGAAGCTTCATATCCTCAAGCTCCTGCTTTTTAGCTCTTTTTTCTTCTTTTTCCCGTATATTATCCGCCTTGGCCTTTATCTCGTATTCCTTTATGCGCCGTTTTTCGCGGTAATTGTCCGCCATTGATCCAAACAACGATACAACAGAACCTCCTGTTGCAAGCATAAGTGATATTATTATTCCGGCCAAAGACACTATATAGCTTCCCCATCCGAGAGCTTTATACAAAAGATATCCCGCCGTGCCGCCTGTCATTCCCCCGTTAAGCGGCGAAGCATCTTTATAAAAATATGTCATTCTCTTCAAAAGGCCCATGTTGCTGTAGTTGTTTGATGCTCCGTTTGTAACAAGCTGAAAAAAAGTCGATACACACAGCACAAAAAGCAAAAGACCTACAGCCTTTGCCGCCGCATGGCTGTGATCCTTTTTTGCCATAAGCCAAACGCAGTATATGATAACTCCTACAGGAAGAAAATATGCGCCTATTCCAAGCACGCCCCTCGAAAAACCGCCGACTATATTGCCAAAAGCGCCGGTTACCGACGTAAAAAGGCTTATAAGCACCATTATCGACAAAAGTATGAGTACAAGCATTATTATTTCGTCATATATGGTATCCCCGAAATTTTTGCCGTATGTTGTTTTTGATTTTACATCTTTCGTTTTTCCGGCCTTTTCTGCCGAACGGCTTGAACGGATATTCTGTTTTGAAGAAGCCTGTACGGCTTTCTTTTTTTGTGCCATTTTCACACACTCCTGTTTTAAATATACCATTTAGATATTATACTGCACGCGCCGGATTAAATCAAATCTTATTAATAAGACGATATTTGTGCCGCTTAAAAAACAAAATAATATTAATATTCAGAAATTTATGATATAATGCAATACTAAGCGGTAAATACCTCAGGGACTGATGTCCCTTCGGTACATTTGCTTCGCAAATGCGGTCTTTAAAATAATTTTTACAGGTGAATACAGATGAGTTCCAACAAAAAAAACGAAATAGTTCTTATGAACACGGCCTTGTGCCTTCTGGTTATTTTTATTCATATAGCAAGCGCGCCTGTGTCAGCGCTTTCAAAAAACAGTATACAGTTTTTTTCGATAATGGTGCCCTGGCGCCTTTCAGCCTTTGTTGTGCAGGGTTTTTTATTTTTGAGCGCTCTTAAGCTGTTTTTAAAGGATATGTCCGGATTTTCATACAAAACCTTTATTCTTAAAAGGCTTAAGGTCATTTTTCTGCCGTATGCCTGCTGGGTAATGGTTTATTACCTGTTTTTCTGCGGCATTGGCTACTTCGGTTTTTCTTTTGCCGATTATATAAAATATCTGATAAACGGTTCTCTTGTAAGCCCGTTTTATTTTATTGTGACAATAATGCAGTTTTATCTGCTTATGCCGCTTTGGATATGGCTTATAAAAAAGGTTCAGCCGCATATACTTACCGTTTCCAGCTTTGCGGTCATGATACTTTTTAAGCTTTACATACCTATGCTCTTTAACCGCTCTGGCATTGATTTCCAGTATTTTGACAGGATATTTGCCACCTATCTTTTTTACTGGATAGCCGGCTGCTGCGCGGGAAGCCATTACCATACATTCAGGCTGTATATCGAAAAATATTATTTTTCCGAGCTTTTGATGTTTATCTGCGCCGCAGTATTTGACATTTGGCTCAGTTACCGTGTTTTCGTTTACGGCACAAACATCGCCTATCTTGAATACATACATGTGCTCTACTGTGTATCGGCAATAAGCTTTATGTATACGCTTTCAATAAGGCTTAGCAAAACATTTCTTATTAAAAGCCGGCTTATAAGCGGCATAGATTCCGCAAGCTATTACATTTTCCTTATGCATTGTCTTGTGATAAACATTATCAATATAATAATGAAGAAACTCGGCATTACCGATATAGGCACGGCATTCATACTGCGCTTTATTATAGTATACTCTGTTTCAATAACGGCTTGTATACTTTATGTGAAAGCAAAAAAACGTATCTTGAATTACGGAGGAAAAACACTATGAAAAAAGAAAACATACATAAAAAAATAGGCATTATCGGCGGCGGCCAGCTTGGCCAGATGATGATTCTTGAAGCGAAGAAAATGGGTTTTTATATTACGGTTCTTGACCCAACCCCAAGCTGCCCGGCCCACAGCATAGTTGACGAGCATATAGTAGCCGATTTTGAAGATGAAGACGCCATTCGTGCTCTTGCCGAAAAATCCGATGTCGTCACATATGAGTTTGAGCACATAAATGCCCATGTTTTAAGGCTTCTTGAAAACGAAGGCAAAAAAATATATCCTACTGCCGCAAGTCTTGAAATAATACAAAACAAGTTCAATCAAAAAAAACTGCTTTTAAAGCACGATATACCTGTTCCGCCGTTTATGCCTGTCGCCTCTGTAAATGATATTCTTTCGGCAGGCCGGCAATACGGTTTTCCAATGCTTCTTAAATCCTGCACCGGCGGATATGACGGAAAGGGAAACTATGTTGTAAAAAATGAAAACGACTGTGAAAACGCATATGCTGCACTCGGAAGCGGAAGCCTGCCTCTTATGGCAGAAAAGTTTTTCCCTTTTACAAAGGAAATATCCGTTCTTGCCTGCCGCGCAACAGACGGCGATATAAAGGTTTATCCTGTAGCCGAAAATATTCACCACGACAATATTCTCGACAAAACACGGGTTCCGGCCGATATTTCTTTTGCCACCTCACAAAATGCAATGGCGCTTGCCAAAAAAGTTATGGAAGTGTTCGAGGGCGTCGGAATGTTTTGTGTTGAGATGTTTGTAGACGGTGACGGAAACGTAGCCATAAACGAAGTCGCTCCGCGGCCGCATAATTCCGGCCACTATACAATAGAAGGCTGTGTAACAAGCCAGTTTGAGCAGCACATCCGTGCCGTAAGCGGTCTGCCTCTCGGAGATCCGTCGCTTATTCGTCCGGCTGTTATGCGAAACATATTAGGCGAAGGAACAGTCGGAAAAGCTGTGGTTTACGGCGCGGATGAGGCGCTTAAAATACCGGGCGTTACCCTTCACATATACGGAAAACAGATAAGTAAGCCAAAACGGAAAATGGGACACCTTACCGCCACGGCCGATACCCTTGAACAGGCTGAAAAGAACGCTGATCTTGCCAAAAGTTTTATAAAAATAACAGGCGAAAACTAAGTTTTTATACTTTGAGGAAAGAGTGTATAAGCAAGGCTTTTATTGACCGTTGAATTTTAACTTAAATATTGCTATAATAAACTAAATGCGCTTTTATGCCGACCGGCTTTTTTAACTGCCGCGGCTGAAAAAGCCGTCAATTAATTGCTGTTTCAAGGGGGTTTATATATCAAAATGAACAGAAAGATTGATATAGTAAAAACAGCGCTGCTCAGCTTTCTTGTCTGCGGCACATGTCTTTTGAGCGGGTGCGGCGCAAAAACACAGCCGGCTGCGAAATCATCAGCCGTTTCACCTGCGGCTTCTTCAAGCAGCTCATCTTCACAGCAGCAAAGCAAGGTATCCCTTACTCTTGCGGATGCTTCCGGTGCAGCGCAGGCTAAGGTTTCAGATAATATAATCGGTCAGTTTGAAACCTACGCAAACCTGAATATTGACTATCAGAGCTACCCGGACGGATACCGCAGTTACATAAAATCCGTGCTCGGCACCGATAAGTGCCCTGATATATATGTCGCTACATTAAACGATGCCATTGAGGATTACAATGCCGGTTATCTTTATAATTTTAATGATGTAATCGGCCGCACCAACATATATGACAGCGGAAAACCATGGAAAGACACTTTGCCAAAATCAATGCTTGAGCGCATGTATATTACTGAAAACGAAATTCCGGGCTTTCCTACAACAACCAATGCCGCACGCATATACTACAACAAAGATATTTTTACAAATGCCGGCATAAAAGCTCCTGAAACCTGGGACGAGTTTATCTCATCTTGTGAAACGCTGCAAAAGAGCGGCATAACGCCTTTTGCTTTTCCAAACAGCAGCGACACCGACTGTGCATGGGCTTGGTTCGGAAACAATATCGCAAACCAGCTTACGCCTGATATTATAAAAACAATGGATGTTTCAAAAAACGGCTTTGTTGAGCCTGCCGAAGTGGCAAAGGCTTATGATTCCGGCACGCTTAGCATGACTGACGAAAGTTTTGCCACAGGCTACGGCCTTATGCGTGAGTTTTCGAAATACTGGGAGCCAAACTACAATTCGGTAAATTATAATCAGGCAATTGATATGTTTTCTTCAGGAAATGCCGCTATGTCGATTTTCACAACAAATGACTACGACAAGGTAAACAGTAAGATCAAAGGCGCTTTTGCTCTTGGAGTAATGCCTATACCGGTAATAACCAAAAAGATATATCCAAAAGCTCTTGGCAAGCCTGTGCTTTGCGGCGGGCAGCCGGACTATATATACTGTATAAGCAAAACCGCAGCCGAGGATTCCAAAAAATTCAAGGCAGCCATAGACTTCCTGCAATATATGACTTCCTCAGCCGTTGAGTCTGAGCTTGCAAAGGATATATACCGCGTTCCTCTTGCCGTTGACGCAAAACAGCCGGACGGAATAGACGGCTTTAAGATAACGGAAGAGCCGGAAAGAATTAACTATTTTTCCGCAATAAGCGAGGATATGCGTTCAAAGTATTATGAAGGCGGAAAAACTTTCCTTTCGGGGGGCTATACAATAGAAGACTTCGAAAAATATATGACAACTGTTTACTCCTCAGCCATAAAAGCGTCAGAGGATAAAAACGGCTGGAGCAAAGACAACAACTACGGTCTGCAGCCGGAAAGCGCTCGATAAATAAAAATAAAAACCCGATATCAAATATCGGGTTTTTATTTTTATCCTTTAAAACCGTTTATAGCTTCCGCCATAAAACGCATATCTTCTTTTGTGTATCTCTGATCCACCGGAAACGATATTATCTGTTCTCCCATCTGCTTTGTGGGGCCTATTTTGTTTACCTCGTCATAAAGATGTGTCCTCCACAAAACAGACGGATATATGTTGAAATTGTCCACAAGATATTTCCACATTTTATCTCGTTTCGTGCAGTACATAGGCAGGTTAAAGGGACATTCGTCTTCTTCCCGCTTTGGTATCGCCATTTTCAGAAACGGCGAGTCTATAAGCGTTCTCAGGTATTTCTCGTTTTCCCTGCGTTTTTCTATCATAATCTTTATTTCATAACAGCTGAAAACAAACCTTGTAAAATCACTCATAAGATACATTTCATTTTTGTCGGTATATTCGTCAAGTTCTTTTTCCACAGACGCAAACATATCCGCTATCTTTTTTGTTGTCACATCCACGCTGCCATCCAAAAAAAGCGTCTTAAGCATTTGTGGATAAAGCTTGTCGTTTTGCCTGCTGCCTTTTTGCATATCGCTTATGTCTATAAACGACAGATCCTTTTTGGAATATATCACTCCGCCGTCAGGCACCGGAAACCACTTTCTTATTGACGACATACAATAGTCCCCAACCTTAGGCTCACCAGAAAATATGCTCTGTGTGTTGTCCTCTATTATCGTCAGGCGGTAGTTTTTCTTAAGCTTCAATATTATTTCGGCATCTTCCGGCGTTGTTCTGCGGCCGAAATAATTTGTGATATATATTCCGCCTGTATCGCTTGTTATTTTTTTCAAAAGATCGTCAAAATCTATTGTAAAATCACGGTTTACCGCATAAAACACCAGCTTTACGCCTTGCGGAAATCCACGCAAAACCGAAACGGATGAAAAAGCCGGAACAAGCAGTTCTTTGCCCCTTAGACCGCTTGTCAGAAGTTTATTGCAGGTACGTCCGCTGTCGCAGTAAATCGTATTATAATCCTCAAGATACCTGAAGATGTTGTCTTCCTTCAGCAATATCTCCTTCAGATCGATATTGAAATCATAACCCATTGTGCGCAACTAAATCACTTCCCTTTTTCCAGTACATCCCAATATCAGTCATACAAATGGCAGGCGCATATATGCCCCGGCTGTATCTCCTTAAGCTCCGGCATTTCCTTAAAGCATATATCCTTTGCCTTCGGGCATCTTGATGCGAAGCGGCATCCCGGCGGTACATCTATAGGGCTTGGGGGGTTGCCCTGTATCGCCGGAGCTTCGTCACGCTTTCTCGGATCAAGGTTCGGTGATGACTTAATAAGTATGTTGGTATACGGATGAAGTGGGTTGCCGTATATATCCCTTGTGCTTCCAAGTTCCATTATTTTTCCGAGATACATTACGGCTACTCTGTCTGCGATGTAGTATACGACATTAAGGTTATGCGAAATAAAAAGTATTGTAAGGCTGTACTCCTTTTGAAGCTCCTTAAGAAGGTTCAGTATCTGTGCCTGAATCGATATATCAAGGGCCGATACAGGCTCGTCTGTAACAAGAAATTTCGGGTTTACGGCAAGCGCTCGTGCTATACCTATCCTCTGACGCTGTCCGCCCGAAAACTCGCTTGGAAATCTGTCTGCGGCATCCTGTGAAAGACCTACTTTTTCAAGTATGTCGGCTATCTTGCCGTTTACTTCTTCCTTTGAGCATATATGGTGGTACAAAAATTCCTCTTTAAGCATATCGCCCACCGTCATTCGCGGATTAAGCGACGAGTACGGATCCTGAAATACCATCTGGCTGTCTTTTTTAAGCGGTCTAAGCTCGCTTCTGGAAAGCTTTGTTATATCTTTTCCGTTCATTATTATTTCACCCGAATCCGGGTCGTAAAGCCTTATTATCGTTCTTGCAAAGGAGCTTTTTCCGCAGCCGGACTCGCCTACAAGCGCCAGTATTTCGTCTTCATATATATCTATGGATATGTCATCTACAGCCTTTACTGATTTTGCAGGCTTATGGGTAAGCACATCCGTAATTTTTCTTGGTATAGGGAAATTTTTTTTGAGATGTTTTATTTCAACAAGCTTTTTAGCTTCACTCATTATTTATCCCCTCCTTCTGCCGATATAAGGCCCGTTGCGCCTATAAGCTTTTCGGAAAAATGGCATCTGCTGAAATGCCTAGGCTCAACTTCCTTCATTACAGGCATTTTTTCATTACATATAGCCTCGCAGTACGGGCATCTCGGAGCAAACGGACATCCCGGAGGAAGCTCTGCAAGCGACGGAGTCGTGCCCTGTATAGGCTTAAGAGTGGAATCCTTCTTTTCAGTGCTCGGAAGTGCGTCTATAAGGCCCTTTGTATACGGATGCCGCGGCTTTGAAAAAAGCGTAAGTGTATCAGCCGTTTCAACAAAATATCCGGCATACATTACCGCCACTCTGTCGCACATCTGGCTTACAACTCCAAGGTCGTGGGTTATAAGCAGCACGCTCATTCCAAGCTGACCCTTTATTTTATTTATAAGCTTTATTATCTGATCCTGTATCGTAACGTCAAGAGCCGTCGTAGGCTCATCGGCTATCAAAAGCTTCGGGTTTGCCGCAAGAGTAATGGCTATCATGGCTCTTTGCCTCATGCCGCCCGAAAACTGATGTATATACTCGTTAAGACGTTTATCCGGGTTAGGTATGCCTACAAGAGAAAGCATTTCAACGGCCTTTTTTTCTTTCTCCTCTTTGGCCATGTTTGTGCCTATAAACTGCTCGTACATCTGCTTTTTTATTGTAATAACAGGATTCAAAGCCGTCATAGGCTCCTGAAAAATCATACCTATTTCGCGGCCTCTTACTTTCCGCAGCTCCGCCTGGCTCATCTTAAGTATATCTTTTCCGTTATAAAGTATCTCGCCTTCAGGCACTACGGCATTATCCGCAAGAAGCCTTATTATAGCCCGGCTTGTAGTGCTTTTTCCACAGCCTGACTCGCCTACAAAGCCGAACGTTTCACCTTTGTTTATGTGAAACGATACATCGTTTACCGCTTTCATTTCACGGCCGTTAGAGTAAAAACGAACGCTCAGATCCTTTACATCAAGAAGCTTTTCGTTCTTGTTTTCTTCGTTTTCCATTATGCGTCCCCCCTTAACGTCCCTTTTGTCTTAATATATCCGAAAGCCCGTCGCCTATAAGGCTGAAGCCAAGACCGGATAAAACAAGGAAAATGCCGGGAAAAAGCATTATCCACCATGCAACACCGAGAAACGCTTTACCTCCGGAAATTATTGCGCCCCATTCAGGCGTAGGCGGCTGAACGCCAAGACCAAGGTAGCTCATTGCGGCGCCGGACATCATGCACATAACTATATCGGACGCTCCGTAAACTATGGCGCTTGAAAGCACGTTAGGCAGTATGCTTCTTGTTATTATTCTGAAATCGCTGTAGCCCAAAACCTTTGCCGCTTCTACATACTCGGCGTTTTTAACTACCAGCACCTCGCTTCGTACAAGTCTTGTGTATTCCTTCCACCCTACAAGCCACATGGATATGAAAAGCGCATTTACGCCGGCATTGGCTATGGCAACGATTGCTATTGCGAGTACCATGTATGGGAAAGCCATAAAAATATCGAGAATTCTCATCATTATGGCATCTATTTTTCCGCCGTAATAGCCGGCGATTATTCCGAACGTGGTGCCTACGAAAAACGGTACTATCATTGCTCCTACGCCTATCAAAAGGTCAAGGCGTGTAGAATATACCGTTCTTGCAAAAATATCGCGTCCATAGTTGTCTGTGCCGAAATAATGCAGTGCGCTCGGCGCGGCAAGCATACTCTTTGAGTCCATGGCAATAGGATCATACTGCGTTAAAAGCGATGGAAACAAAGCTATAAATACAAATACCGACGTTATTATCAGTCCCAAAAGAAGGGACGGATTGATACTTGATTTTTTCTTTATTTTAACAGACATATCAATATCCTCCTTCTTTTGTCAGCTAAGCTTAACTCGTGGGTCGATAAGCGAGTATATAATGTCCGTAGCAAGATTTATAACCATTACAAGCACAACGAACAAAAGCACAACGCCCTGAACAACCGGGTAATCTCTTGCGTAAATTGCGTTTACAAGCAAAGCGCCAAGCCCCGGCAGAGTAAATACCGACTCGACAACTATTGAACCGCCAAGCATTGAAGCAATACGCAGTGCAAGAAGCGTGGTTGTAGGAATAAGTGCGTTTCTGATAATATGCGCCGTTGAAACTCTTAAAGGCGAAATACCTTTGCTTCTTGCAAAATCCACATAATCGCTGTGGCGTATATCTACTACATTATTTCTAAGGTTTCGTACCATTATTGCCGAAACACATATTGCCTGAGTTATTCCCGGCAGTATAAGGCCCCTTATATGTTCAAGTATTCCCGTTCCCCAGCCGGAAACAGGGAAAAATTTCCAATGAACGGCAAAAATCGTAAGAAGCATAAGGCCTATCCAGAATGTCGGTACTGAAAGAGCTACAAGAGCTATGACACGTATTATCGTATCAGGAAGCTTATCCTTAAAAATACCTGCAATGTATCCAGGTGCAAAGCTTAATATTATTGTAAAAAGTGTTGATACAAGTGTAAGTGAAAGAGTAACCATAAGCTTCTGACCGAGAAGCTTTGAAACCGGCATGTTGTACTTAATAGAATCACCAAGGTCAAAATGTATAAGCTGCTTTGCGTATATCAAAAACTGTGTTACATAAGACTTATCAAGACCAAGCTTTGCCCTCATTGCCGCAAGAGATGTTTCTGTGGCACGCTCGCCGAGCATTACCTTTGCCGGGTCGCCCGGTATCAGTCTTATAAGCACAAATACAAGCACCGCAACTATAATAAATACCGGGATCATCTGAAGTATTCGTTTAAGAGTATAGTTAAACATATCCATAAAATCGTGTCCCCTTTTGTGAAGTCCGCATAAAAATTTTACTGTAAATACTTATATTTAGGTATAAAAAGAGCCTCATAAGCCAATCCACAGAGCCTATGAGGTCCTCCTTGAACGGATAAGACTGATTTCACAATAAAATCTTTATGTTTGTGCCGGCAGAACTGCCATCTGCCGGCATTTGTTTTATTTCAGTCTTACCTTTCCGTTTACTCTGTCTTTACAAGATTGTCAAGACGATATGCTCCGAGAGGAGTCTTTTCAAAGCCGGTAACACTCTTTTTCATTGCTACGGCATACTTTACGGTAAAGAGGTTTACAAGATGTACAGCGTCGTATGAAATCTGCTGAAGCTGTTTGTAATAATCGCCTCTCTTAGCATCGTTAAGCTCTGTTTCGGCAGCTTTATAAAGTGCTGTTGCGTCAGGGTTGTTGTAGCCCGTATAGAAGCACTGAGAAGCGTCAAAGTTCCACAAATATCCGCCAAGCTGTGAAGGATCCGCTATATCATCAGACCATGAACCTATGCAAATCTGATGCTTCATTGCTGTTTCTTTTTCAAGAAGCGAGCCGGTTTCAAGCGTTGTAAGAGTAACGTTTACGCCTATCTTTGCCCACTGATCCTTTATTATTGTAGCTATCTGCTCATAAAGCGAATTTCCGCTTCGAACAAGGAACTCAATATCAAAACCGTTTGGATATCCGGCCTCTGCAAGAAGCTTCTTTGCTGCGTCTACGTCGTAGGATACAGTCTTAAGGTCTGTGTTGTAATAAAGCTCACTCTTTGGCATGTATGATGTCGAAGGTTCGCCGTAGCCGTAAAGGCACATATCCACAAGCTGCTGTTTATCGGTAGCCATAAGAAGGGCTTTTCTTACTTTCTCGTTTGAAAGCACCTTGTCTGTTGTATTAAGAACAAGATACTTGCAGGCTGTTGAATCAAAGCCTACTGCATCAAGTCCGTCTGTAGATTTGACCGTTGACATCGCGCTGAACGGAACCTCCGTTATAACATCAACATCGCCGCTCTTAAGCTGCATAACTCTTGAATCATCATCTGTTACAACCGTGAATTTAAGTGTCTTTGTCTTTGGAGCCGTTCCCCAGTAATTAGGGTTAGCTTCGAATGTCATATGGTCGTCACGAACCCATTCCTTAACATAATATGAACCTGTGCCCATAGGGAATGTATTGTCGTAACCGCCGTTTTTATCATAAAAAGCCTTTTCCTGAACAGTCATGTTGAAGCATGAAAGCTTTGAAAGCGTCGCTGCGTCTGCTGCTTTAAGATGGATAACCAAAGTGTTGTCATCCGGAGCTTCTACCTTGTCAATGTTCTGGCAGGCGAATATCCAGTAGCCTTCCTTTGCGTTCATTGCTCTGTCAAACGACCACAGCCAGTCTTCCTTTGTTACGGCATTGCCGTCGGCAAACTTTAATCCTTTTCTGATATTAAAAGTATACGTAAGTCCGTCTGCCGAAACATCCCATTTTTCTGCAAGGCACGGTTGGATCTTTGTTCCGTCGTCGCTTGTCATCGTAAGCCCCTGAAGAACCATTTCCAGTTTCCATACTGTGTCGTTATCATCAACGATTGTAGGATCCGGAGTAGTTGCGTCAAGGTTTGTTGCTATTGTAATGTTGTCAGCCGTCTTGCCTGAAGCCTTGGCCGAAGAAGAAGCCGTCTTGCTTGCTGCCGCCTTACTTGATGCAGGAGCGGAAGATGTTGTTTTGGCTGATGAGCCGCATCCTGCAAGGGTTGCCATAGAAAGCGTTAAAGCAACCGCCATGGATAAAAATCGTTTCATAATTATTGCCCCCTCCTAAAATGATTTGCAACGCACACCTGAAAACAGTTACATAAACATTTCTGATGTCGTCATTAAAATATTTTATTTATGTGCCGATTATAAACTCTATTCTTGCTATAGAGTCAACCTCACCCCTTTTGTGCTTCTCAAACCGGTGCCGCATATATCTTTTCGTCATTTTGTATATTTTTTGTCCTGTTTTGCCTTTGTTTCAGTCATATTAAGCAGTTTTTGTTGTGATTTTGTATATTTTCGTTGCTTGTCAGCATCAATTATCAGCCTTAACTCTAACGTTGGCTGATACTTTAAAAACATTAGAATTTGATTAGAAATAAAAAATAACTCATTCATTTATATCTCATTTTTTGTACAGCATATTGAATTCCATTGTTTTTTCATTGACCGCCTGTATTTAGTTTCTGCTTAATATGTTTGCTCATGTTCTGTATCAGAATACAATCAGCATTGCTTATATTCCGTATGTAGTTATAGGATCACCCTTGCTTATCGCAAGTGAAACAGTTTCAAACAGTATAATCGCGTCAAATTCGGCCTTGACCTCGCATATTGTTTTTCCGAATATGTCCTTGATTATTCCTATTGTCTGTCCCTGTTTAACCCTTTCCTCAAGATTTACAAGCGGATACCACCTTCCGGTGCAGTCTGAATCAAGATATACGGCTTTCGTTATAAGTCTTGCCGGAACTTCAGGCATTTCTGCTTCTCCCGGATAAATCTCCAAAAACTTCATAACGTTTATTATGTCTTTTTTATATGCGTCAACCTCGTCCTGCGCCCAAAGCCCGCAGCCTCCGCGTTCAAGAAGAATCGAAGGAACGCCAAGTATCGCGCAGGAGTTGTACGCGCCTGTAGTAGCCACGCTTCTTACTCTGTATTTTGCTGAAAGCACATGCTTTGCCGCTTCTTCGGCGTAGGCAAGGCAGGCTTTATTTTCACCTATTCCGGGATTATATACATAAGGCGGAAGCGCTTCATGTATGTCGCCGCCATGCATATCAATATAAAAATCAGATTTCATCTGATATTCGTTTGTAATTACGTATGCTATTTTATCTCCTACACTTCCGTCTTTGTTTCCGGGAAACAGGCGGTTTATATTTTTGCCGTCAGAAGGAAGAACGTATGAAACTCTTGCAAAAAAGGCTTCAATGTTTACAGGTTGTATTATTATTACCTGTCCGCTTAGTTTTTTCGGATCAAGTTCTTCGGCAAGCTCAAATCCGGTTTCTATGCACGGATATTCTCCGCCGTGTATCCCGGCAGTTATAAGCAGTGTCTTTCCTTCCTGCGCACCGTTTATGACGGTTATAGGAAATTCGTATCCGGTGTCAAGCACCTTTGCATAGCCATGTTCTTTTGTGCCGGCACAGGCCGTTATGCCGCCGTAAGTAATACTGTTTTTCATTTTAAATGCCTCCTTGTTTGATAGTAAAATACAGGCATCGACGTTGTCATTTCACTGCGCAGGCAAAATTCATAACGTTTCTGTTCTAAGACGCCTTATTTTTGTGGTGATTCTAAAGTCTATAGTTGCTATAGAGTCAATGAAAAACAGATTAAAATTCAGTGGATGTACATTGATTTAATAATAACTTATTTTTAGATACATATTGCCATTGTTTCAGTATATAAAATTTTATCGGTTGAATTAAATTATAATTTCATGCAATTGTACTTACTCAATTTATGTGCTGCAAAACTGTTTTGCTATGTGCTTGCGTTGTTTTTGCGCCGTTTGGTTCATATTTCTTTAAGCTTAAAGAGTGAAATACTAATTGATTTTAAAAAGCGCACATTTTTGCTTATACATTATCAGTTTCTGCTTTGCGCAGACACCAAAACCGCATACGGGCCACAAGCGGCATTATTTATGTTTCCAAAATCAAACTTAAATGATATAATAGGCTGGATGACATATATTTTTTAACATATCTCATAAAAAAATTACACGAGGTGTATATTTACTATGAAAATTCTGATTGCCGGCGGAGGAAAGGTCGGTTCGGCTTTAGCCAGGCAGCTTTCTATTGAAGGCTATGACCTTACTCTTATCGACTCTAATCAGCATGTGCTTGAAAGCAATATGCAGCGCTACGACGTAATGGCCGTACACGGAAACTGTGCTTCAATGGATACGCTTGTTGAAGCGGGAATTAAAGAAACCGATTTGCTTATAGCCGTAACAAACGCAGACGAGGTAAATCTTCTGTGCTGTCTTACCGCTCATGACATCAACCCAAACCTTCATACCATTGTTCGCATAAGAAATCCGGAGTACTCCAATCAGGCATATAAAATGCGTGAATCGCTTGCTTTATCGCTTGTAGTCAATCTGGAAAAGCAGGCTGCTGTTGAAATAGAGCGGCTATTGATGTATCCCGGCTTTTTAAAGCGCGACACATTTGCCAAAGGCCGCGTTGAAATAGTTGAGCTTCGCATAGACGCCAAAAGCAAGCTTTGCAATATTCCGCTTAACAGTCTGAACAGCGTTGTAAAATGCAGTGTGCTTGTATGCACAGTTTTAAGAAACGGTGTCGCTTCAGCTCCTGACGGCAATTTTGTGCTTCTGGAAGGCGATAGGCTTTTCGTAACCGCACCTACCGCAAATCTGACTACTCTTTTAAAAAATCTCGGTGTTATTACCCACAGAGTAAAGAGGATTATATTGTGCGGCGGCGGAAGAATAAGCTATTATCTTTCACAAAGACTTATTGGAAGCGGTATTTCAATACAGATAATCGAGCAGAACAAGGACAGATGCGTACAGCTTGCCGAGCTTCTTCCTTCCGCATGTATCGTAAACGGTGACGCAAGCGACCAAAATCTGCTTGAAAGCGAAGACCTTGACGATTGTGACGCGCTTATTACGATAACCGGTCTTGATGAGCTGAACATGGTAATTTCGCTTTACGGCAACAGTCAGGGTGTGCCTCAGATAATAACAAAGCTGAGCCGTGTTGAAAACAGCCGCATACTTGACAGCCTACCTCTCGGAAGCATCATCTGCCCTAAAGAGCTTTGCTGCAATACAATAGTACGGTATGTGCGTGCACTGCATAAGCAGTCGGGCGCGGCCGTGGCAATCCATTCAATAGCCGACGGTCAGGCTGAGGCTGTCGAATTCATGGTAGACAGTACAACTTTACACTGCCATGAAAAACTTAAAGACCTTAAGTTTAAGAAAAACGTTCTTGTAGTTTGTATAACCCATGGCGCCGAAACCGAAATACCAAACGGTGATTCATCCTTTGTTGAGGGCGATACGGTAATAGTTGTTACAAGCAGCGACGCCGTTATTTATCAGCTTAACGATATTTTCGAATAGGAGTCTGGGCAAAAATGAATTATAATATGATGAGAAAGTTTATCGCCCAGATACTTGCAATGAAGCTGTTTTCATGTTTCCTGCTCTGGCGATAAGCATATATGATAACGAGCCTCAGGCAGTACACGGCTTTGTGCTTAGCCTTGTTATAATTTTATCTGTAGCAGGCATTTTGCTTATAGGCAGCCGCGGTGCCGAAAAAGGGTTTTACGCACGGGAAGGGCTTGTATGTGTAGGCTTAAGCTGGATAATAATGAGCCTTCTTGGGTGTCTGCCGTTTTATCTTTCAGGGGAAATACCAAAATATATAGACGCATTTTTTGAAATAGTATCAGGCTTTACAACCACCGGTTCGTCCATACTTTCGAATGTTGAGGCAATGTCCCGCGGAATACTGTACTGGCGAAGCTTCAGCCATTGGCTTGGCGGAATGGGCGTGCTTGTGTTTTTGCTTGCCGTAATACCTTCAAACGGCCGAAGCAACGGCTTTACGCTTCATCTTTTAAGAGCTGAAAGCCCCGGCCCCGATGTAGGCAAGCTTATGCCGCGTATGCGTCAGACAGCGGCAGTGCTTTACCTTCTCTACATTGTGCTTACTCTGCTCAATATACTGTTTCTTCTTCTTGGACATATGCCGCTTTTTGATTCGCTGTGCACAGCCTTCGGAACCGCAGGCACAGGAGGCTTTGGCATAAAAAATGACAGTATCGCAGGTTACAGTCCGTACCTTCAAAACGTATGCACGGTGTTTATGTTGCTTTTCGGTGTAAACTTCAGCTGTTATTACCTGCTTTTAATGCGACGTGTAAAAAGCGTTTTCAAGGATGAGGAACTGAGGACGTACCTGGGAATAGCATTTGGAAGTACCGTGCTTATCGCCCTTAATCTGCGCGGCTTTTATCCCACTGTATCGGAAACCATACGCCATGCGGCCTTTCAGGTATCCAGCATAATGACAACCACCGGCTTTGCCACTACGGATTTTGACAAATGGCCGAGCTTTTCAAAGGCAATCCTTTTGTGCCTTATGTTTGTAGGCGCATGTGCCGGAAGCACCGGCGGAGGCATAAAGTGCAGCCGAATAGTGCTGCTTTTCAAGATATTAAAGCGAAACATACAGCAGATGCTGCACCCGCAAAGAGTAGAGGTAATAAAGAACAACTCCCGTACAGTTGATGAAAAAATACTTGAAAACACAAACGCCTATCTTGCGGCCTATGTAATAATAGTGTTAATAAGCTTTATGCTTATATCCCTCGACAATTTTTCTGTTACTACCAATATCTCTGCCGTTATGGCCTGCTTCAACAACATAGGCCCCGGCCTCGACGCAGTAGGGCCTACACGAAACTTCGGAGCCTACAGTGATTTTTCAAAGCTTGTGCTTATAGCGGATATGCTTGCCGGACGTCTTGAGATATTCCCTATACTTGTGCTGTTCGCAAAAAGCACATGGAAACATCAGTAACCCAAAAGGAGGGCGAAAAATGCCTGTTATAGAAAAAATAAAGGCATCCGTAAATAATTATCTTAAACATCTTGCCGCGGCAAACAAAAGTGAGTTTGGAAACGAGGTTCCAGACTGCTGCAAGGTAAACCGTTCACAGAATAAAACAAGCATCAAAAAATAAAAATTCCGAAATAAAAAAACACCGATTTTTGAAAATAAATTTCAAATCGGTGTTTTTGTTATATTGATTTCAGCATTTAAAGTCATACCACAGCCACTCGGCACCAAGTATATCGGCGGCAGTATCCGTTTTTTCGCCGTCTGCCGTTTCAAACTCCGTTTCAAAATCGTGATACTTTTCGCCCTCTACCACGGCATCCGAGAAAAGTACAAAATGTTTCCCGTCGCCTTCAATATAGTTGCCGTCAAGCAGCACGTCGTCCTCCTCAAGATAAAGCCTGTTGCGCTCGTTTTTTCTGTCATCGTCGGTAAATTCATACCGCATATTCCCACGTCCTTCCGGTACAAGGTTGTGAAGCAATCTTCGCGATGTAATTATATCATATTTTTTCCATAAAAACATTATTTCTTTTTACAGCCGCGTGTTTTAATGTTATACTATTCCTTGTGAGAATGGAGGCCTATATGAACCATATTGTACTTGACCTGGAATTTAATCAGTCTTTCGACTTTAGGCAGGGCGCACGCGGAAACACAGTTAAGGAATGCCCATTTGAGATAATACAGATCGGCGCCGTAAAATTAAACGACGAGCTTGAGATAACCGATAATTTCTCGTTTCTGATCAAGCCCCAGATATATAAAAGAATACATCCGATAGTTGAAAAAATAACCGGCATAAAAAGTGCAGACCTTGATAAACGTCCGCATTTTGATGCGGCCTTTGACGAATTTACAAGCTTCGCAGGCGGAAATGACGCCATACTTTATACGTGGGGAATAGATGACATTCGTTCTCTTTTCCGCAACATAATATACTTTAAATGTGATTTAAGTCTGATAACAGACAAATATATAAATATCCAGCCTACAGCCGCAAAACTTCTCTGTTCTACAACCGGCGGAACCATAGGCCTCAAAAGCGCCGTCGAGCAGTTCGACCTTGCCTGCGACCGCAAATTTCACGATGCTTTAAACGATGCGTATTATACGGCGCTTATAATGAAAAAGATACACGATGTGCTTCCCGAACCGTCAGTATTTATGCAAAACGACATTGCTCCTAAGGTAAAAGAACATATTAAAACCGATACAAAGGCGCTTCTGACATTTTTTGAAAAATCCCTTGAGCGTAAACTTACAACGGAAGAAACAGCTATCATACTTACTTCATACAAGCTCGGAAGATGCCGGAAATACGACAGCATGACCGAAAGAAAATAAAATAAAAAAGTGAGCTCTTTTCGCGGCAACCGCCTTTGAAAATACTCACTTTTTTTGTTTTCTCTTATTTGCTTAATGTATCCGTTACCTTTACAAAGATTCTGTCACAGGCAGCCGCGCCGTCTGTCACAAGCTTGCTCATTCTCGCCCTTGTTTCGGCTACAAATTTCTCATCCTTAATTGAGTTGAGGTTTACATCAACATTAAGATTTGCGCTATATATAGCTGCCTTCAAAAACTGTACCCCGCATCCGACGTCGCTTATTATTATCTTTGTCGAAATATCAACAAGCTCTTCCTGAAGCATAATCGCTTCGTATATATACTCTACCATCTTTATTGGGCCGGATATCGCACCCATAAGGCACTGCTGTAAAACCTTGTCCTTTTCAGCCTGCTGCTCAGGTGTATCTTTAGGCATACCGTATGCCTTTGAAAGCGGCTCAAAATTCTCCGCATCCTCATCTATAAGAGCAATAAGCTTTTTTGAAAGATCACAGCTTTTTTCTATTATTTCTGTGTGTTTGCTTTCAAGGCCAATAAATTTTTTCTTGCCGTAGGAATAATTCGCTACCATAGACGCAAGCGCAGCACCAAGAGACCCCACAAGCGCAGCCGCACCGCCGCCGCCCGGAACAGGCTCCTTTGATGAAAGCTTTTCAGCAAACTCCTCACAAGTAACTTTGCTTAATTTCATTTTTATACTCCTTTATTTTTCAAATAATCTCGTCTTGAATTTAACTGTTTCAACAGTTTTGCATACAAGATACAGAAGTGCCACGTTTATAGGGAACATAGCTATGTTCTTGATTATTCTTAGTACCGTAAAAAGCTGTGTGCCGTACATCATATTTAACCATATTGGCGTGAGAATAAAGTTTATCAAAACCACTTCAACTGCATTTGCCGCTATTATTCTTTTAAGGCTTACTTTTCTGTTGTAAAGAAAAAGCCCGTATATAAAGCCGGTAACAAAGCTGTTTATTGTAAAACCAATAAAGAAAGGCCCGTTCGGCTTTACAAAATATGCTATTATGTCGGCTATGGCGCCTATTACTCCGGCCATTACCGGCCCATAAAGCATACCAGCTACAGCAAGTGACAAAAACGCAAAGGATATTTCAAGAATATTGCTTACAACAATTCTTACAAAATCCAGTATTACATTAAGCGCAATAAGCATTGCGCCTCCCGTAATCGACTTTACGTTTCTTATTTCAGCGTATGATTGTCTTATATCCGATATTATGTTCATTATATTGCCTCCTAATTTGTCTTTAATTGTTTTTCGCCAACTAATACAAATGTCCCCTTTTAAGGTTAAGGACACGCAATATACTATTGTGGACCTTACAGGCATACTCACTGCAACCACCCATCGCGTTTGTCCGTCAACACGCCGGGTTCAAGTCACTCAGATTCTTGTTGTGCCTTAAGATCTAAAGACGAAAAGGCCGGATTTTGTCTACCGGAACACTCTCCTCCTCAAGTGCAAGCAATATTTTGGGTTTCCCACTATATCCTCCACCAAATAATATATGATTTATGATGCGCTTTGAAAATTACAGCATTTGTATTTCTAACCTTTATACTTCTTTATGCTATACCGTTTATCTGCTTGCAGGCTTTTACCACATGCTTAGCCAAAACAGATGTTGTAACAGAGCCAACGCCTGCCGGAACAGGTGTTATCATAGACGCCTTTTCAACGCATTCGTTAAAAGCAACATCTCCGCAAAGCTTGCCTTCGGCGTTTACGTTTATACCTACATCTATAACTACCGCACCGTCGTTTATAAAGTCACCCTTAACCATCTCGGCACGTCCTACAGCAGCTATTACTACGTCCGCTGCACGGCAAACACCGGCAAGGTCTGTTGTACGGCTGTGGCATATAGTAACAGTAGCGTTTTTGTCAAGAAGAAGCATAGCAAGAGGCTTTCCTACTACCATGCTTCTGCCTACTACCGCTACGTTTTTACCTTTAAGCTCAACCTTGTAGTGGTCAAGTATCTCTATGCAGGCTTGTGATGTGCAAGGCGGATAACCTGTCTTGTCGCCTTCAAAAACCTTTTCCGCGTTAAGAGGATTCATGCAGTCAATGTCCTTAACAGGGTCTACAACAAACTTTATCTCTTCCATGTTAAGCTGCTTTGGAAGCGGTCTGAAAAGAAGTATTCCGTGTACCAGCGGATCATCGTTTACGGCCTTGAGTGCCTTAACAAAATCCTCCTGGCATATGTCAACAGGAAGCTCTAAAACTTCTGCCGCTATACCGCATTTTGACATTCTTGCAAGAGCGCCTCTTTCGTAGGAAAGATCGTCCTCTCTTGCGCCTACTCTTACTATCTTAAGCTTTGGCTCAATACCCTTTGCCTTTAAGCTTTCAACATCAGCCTTAAGTGTTTCCGTTATGGCGTCAGCCACCGGCTTGCCCTTAATAATTTCTCCCATTTTGTATATTCTCCTTTATTTTGAAACAGCGAAGCAGGCTGACCCGCTCCGCTGTAAAATATCAGTTGGTTTTTTATTAGAATAATCCGGAGATCTTGCCGTTTACATCAACATCGATCTTTTCGGCAGCCGGAACCTTAGGAAGGCCAGGCATCTTCATTATTGTACCTGTAAGAGCAACAATAAATCTTGCGCCGGCTGAAACCGTAAGGTCTCTGATTGTTATTCTGAAGCCTGTAGGTCTGCCAAGCTTTGTCTGATCGTCTGTAAGAGAATATTGTGTCTTAGCCATGCAGATTGGAAGATTTCCAAATCCAAGCTTTTCAAACTCGGCAATAGCCTTGTTTGCAGAAGGCGCATAGTCTACGCCGTCAGCGCCATAAATTCTTGTAGCAATAGCGTTGATTTTTTCTTTGATTGTAAGGTTTTCGTCGTATGTGAATGAAAGCTTATTTCCCTTGTTTTCATCAACCAGCTTAAGAACTTCCTTAGCAAGTGTGATTCCGCCTTCGCCGCCCTTAGCCCATACTTCAGAAAGAGCTACGTTTACGCCAAGCTCGTTGCACTTTTTCTCAACAAGCGCAAGTTCTGCCTTTGTGTCTGTAGGGAAAGCGTTGATGGCAACAACCGCAGGAAGACCAAATACCTTTGTGATATTTTCAACGTGCTTAAGAAGGTTTGGAAGTCCCTTTTCAAGAGCCTCAAGGTTTTCGTTGTTAAGATCAGCCTTAGCAACTCCGCCGTTATACTTAAGCGCTCTTACTGTAGCAACTATTACAACCGCCTTTGGCTTAAGGCCTGTCTGACGGCACTTGATGTCGATAAACTTCTCAGCGCCAAGGTCAGCACCGAAGCCTGCCTCTGTAACTACATAATCGCCGATTTTTGAAGCCATCTTTGTAGCTATAACGCTGTTGCAGCCATGAGCGATATTTGCAAACGGGCCGCCGTGGATAAATGTAGGTGTTCCTTCAAGAGTCTGAACAAGGTTTGGCTTAAGAGCATCCTTTAAAAGAGCAGCCATAGCGCCCTGAGCCTTGATGTCGCCGCATGTTACAGGCTCGCCTTTTCTGTTGTAAGCTACTACGATCTTTGAAAGTCTGTCCTTAAGATCCATTATATCGTTTGAAAGGCAGAATACAGCCATAACTTCTGAAGCAACAGTGATGTCAAAGCCGTCCTGACGAGGAACGCCGTCTGCCTTTGAACCAAGACCGTCAACGATGTTTCTGAGCTGTCTGTCGTTCATATCAACAGCTCTTCTCCATACTATTCTTCTTGTGTCTATGTCAAGAGCATTGCCCTGATGGATGTGGTTATCAAGCATTGCGGCAAGAAGGTTATTTGCAGCGCCTATTGCATGGAAGTCGCCTGTAAAGTGAAGGTTGATGTCTTCCATAGGTACAACCTGAGCATATCCGCCGCCGGCAGCACCGCCCTTAACGCCGAAAACAGGGCCGAGGGAAGGCTCTCTTAAAGCAATCATAGTCTTTTTGCCAAGCTTATTAAGAGCGTCGCCAAGACCGATTGTTGTTGTTGTTTTGCCCTCGCCTGCCGGTGTCGGGTTGATAGCCGTTACAAGAATAAGGTTAGCGTCGTCGTTATCCTTAAGCTCGTTTTGAAGATATCTGTAGTCTACCTTTGCTTTATACTTGCCATAGTTTTCAACATACTTGTCGGGAATACCGATTTTGTCTGCGATGTTGTTGATTACCTGCATCTCAGCTCTCTGAGCAATTTCGATGTCTGTTAAAAATTCTGCCATTTCTGTTTTCCTCCTAAAATTTATCACACACTGTATTTCAAAAACGTCCAGGACGTAGTTTGACTTTATTTAAGATTTTCTATTCCCTCAATTTTTGCGTTGTACTGTGTAGCTTCGTCAGGGAACGTGCGTGCATTTGATTCTTTTACGTATTCGTTGTATGCGCCTATCATTACTGTATGAAGATCTGCAAATTTCTTTACGAATTTCGGAACCCACTCATTCATTCCAAGCATATCCTGAGCAACAAGAACCTGCATATCGCAGTTTGCGCCGGCACCAATGCCCATTGTAGGAATAGTAAGCTTCTTTGTAATAACTTCCGCAAGCTGAGCAGGTATTCCCTCAAGCACAACCATAAATGCGCCTGCTTCCTGAACCGCTCTTGCCGAGTCAAGAAGATCCTGAGCAGCCTGAAGGCTCTTGCCCTGTACCTTGAATCCGCCCATCATTGCAGCCGACTGAGGTGTAAGGCCGATATGTGCGCAAACAGGTATTCCGGCTTTAACGATTGCCTTTATAACAGGAGCATAATCCGTGCCGCCCTCAAGCTTAATGCAGTCGCATCCGGCTTCTGCAAAATATCTTCCGGCGTTTCTTACGGCTTCCTCTGTTGATACGTTATACGTTCCGAAAGGCATATCGCCTATAACGAAAGTATTCGGAGCGCCTTTAACAACATGCTTTGTATGGTAAATCATGTCGTCAAGCGTAACGCCGACTGTGCCCTTAAGTCCAAGCATAGTCATCCCAAGCGAATCGCCAACAAGAATCATGTCGATATCGCTTTCGTCAACAAGTTTAGCATTTGTGTAATCATAACATGTGACCATTGTTGCAACTTTGCTGCCGCCCTTTAAGGCCATAATTTCAGGTACTGTGATTTTCTTTTTCATTATTAAGTTCCTCCCAGTTAAATTATTATGTTAGTAATTAAATGCTTAACCGTGGTACATATATATAGTAGCAAATAGTATGCCAAAAATAAAGTATTTAATCCGAAACAATCATTTTCGTCTAAAAAACGGCTTAAATGTAATATAATACTAAAAAAGCATAAAACCCAAGGAATCAAAATATCAAAGTTTACAGTTAAATATCCGCACTCTGTACGGTAATGCCGTCCGCACATTTATTCCCGTTTGGATATATGTTCAAAATTGTTTTATGTTAAATATGTTTGAACATATTTAAACATATATGTCCCAAAACAATACCCGCATCCTTGAGTTTTTAAAATCGTTCAAAAATGCGGGTCAGTTATTTTTATTATTTGTTGTCGCTTACGCCCATAAGTACCTCAACGGCTTCTCTGAGCGTCCATACCTCGCCTACGTTTCCAGGGAAAATAACATACGGCATGTTAGGGAACTTGCTTTCCTTTCCCGTACGCCATACAGGTATTCCCGGCTTTATCTGGCCCATTACAGTGGCCTTTTTAACCTTAAGCGCTTTTGTGCCTACGTCGCTTGAGGTTATTCCGCCCTTTGCCACAATAAATGCCGGCTTAACATTAAGGGAGCCTATTACCTTTACAACGGCGTTTGAAATTGCTACAGACGCCTCAAGTATCTTGTCCTTGTCGTCGGTATCAAGCTTTACAAGCTCGCGGCTTGTGTAAACGCATACGGACTTTCCGCTGTCAATAATTTTTTCAGCCTCTGCCGTAACCTTTGCAGCCTCGTCGTCAAGGCCGCCCTTTTCAAGCACACGCCCTGCGTGAAACTCAATAAATTCAAGCGGTTTTTTCGCGTTTTTAAGCTCCTCAAGCTGCATAGTGGTCTTTTTAACGTGGGAACCAATAAGCACTATTCCGCCTTTTGTGCTGTCTGAAACAAGTTCGTCATGTGTAAGCAAAGCCTTATCAGGCACTCCGCCCAATACCTTTGTGATAGCCGCCGCCGAACGGAACATAAATTCTTTTCCCGCTCCTACAGCCTTGCAAAAAGCGATTGCAAAAATCTTAACGTCAACATAATCAACAGCGTTTACGACGATCTTATTGAAATCCTTTACGGCCATAAGCTGAGAGGCAATCTTGTCCGTATCCATATTGCGTATATCGTCAAGCGCTATGCATGTTACATCCTTGCTCTTAAATTTCCCGCCCGTCTTTTCCTCAACGTAGTCCGGAAGGAACGACGACTTGTAGCCGAAAGTTTTGTCCTTTGCAAACTCCGTCATTGCCGCCGGGGTAAGCTTGTCGCCTTCCTTTACGTAATGCACGTTGTTTATTGTAAAACGTCCGCCTTCTTTAAAGAAAGGAAGCATTATTTCGCCGTCAAAGTGTTTGCCTGTTGCTTTTTCTATATCCTCTTTCAAAACTTCCGTTTCAATAGGATAATGGCCTCTGAGTGTTGAATCGCTTCTTGAAATTATTATGTAATCTTTTCCGGTAAGCTTGCCGGCCTCAACCAGATTCGCGGCCATCTCGTGATGTGCCTTTATCGTCTGGGCAGCCGTAAAGCCTCTTGAGTTTGTAAGCACGAAAAATATACTCTTTTCCTCATTAAAGCCGGAAACAAGCGTATCCACGCTCCAGTCGGTGTAAACGGAAACATTGTTTACCGTCTGTACTCCTGTTGGGTCGTCGTCAAAAACAACTATTTTTTTATTGAGTTTTTTCAATGCTTCTGCAAGCATTTCATCTACTTTTTTTGTGTCAACGTCTTTAACCTGCGAAAGAACGCTGATGTCTAAAGGTTTTTCCATTATTCGCTTCTCCTTTGAAAATTAGTCGACCTTTTTTACTTCAACTCCGGCAAGACGCTCGAAGAATTTTACATATCCGCAGTGGTCGTCCATGATTCCGCCTGCAACCTTGCATGACTGCTGTATCTCATAAAGTATTGCCGTAAGAGGCATAGGAACGTCTATCTGATGAGCTGTGTCAAGCACGTTTTTGATGTCCTTGCTGTTTACCTTTATTGTTCCGCCAGCCTTGAAATCCCTGTTGAGTATTTTAGGAATCTTGTCTGTAAGCACGCGGCTTCCGGCAAGACCGCCCTTTATGGCATCAAATACCTTCTGAGGATCAACTCCGGCTTTCGCGGCAAATGTAAACGCCTCTCCGACGGTTGCGATATTGAGGTTAACTATCGCCTGGTTTACAAGCTTTGTAACCGAACCGCTGCCTGTTGGCCCTATAAGCACGGCTGAACCGCCCATTATGTCAAAATACGGCTTCATGTCATCAAAATCCTTTTCGCTTCCGCCTGCCATTATTGAAAGAGTGCCGTTTATTGCTCCCGGCTCTCCGCCCGAAACAGGCGCGTCAATAAATCTTACGCCAAGCTTTGCAAGCTTTTCGGCATGATCCTTGCTCTGGCCGGCTGTTTCGGAGCTGAAGTCTGTAAAAAGGCTTCCTGCGGCCATCTTCTTTGCAACTCCGCCCTCTCCGAAAAGTACATTGTCAACGATATCGGCCGTAGGCAGTATGCACATAACGATTTTGCACGAAGCGCCTATCGTTTCCTTGTCCGTAAGCTTAACAAGACCGTTTGACGCTTTTTCAAGCTCCTTTGCAATACTTTCATTTATGTCGTTTACCAGAACCTCAACTCCGGCCTTGTATAAGTTTGTAACCATAGGCTTGCCCATTATGCCCAGACCGATAAATCCTACCTTCTCCATTTCAAATTCCCCCTTATAATAAATTTTTATTAAACAGCTTTATATACTTACGGACGACCTGTGAAACAAAATCGGCCTCCATAATCGTAAGCTTTGAAAGATGTACGCTCGGTTCACTCTTTATTGCCTCAAGTATTTTTTCAACCGTGTAATGCGAAATTTCCGTATTTACGTTTATCTTGCATATCCCGTTTGAAATACAGTCGATAAGTATGTCCTCCGGCGTTCCGCTGCCTCCGTGAAGAACAAGCGGCACATCTGTCACCCTGTTTATTTCCTTCAGTATGTCCACTCTTATTTTTGGCGTACCCGTATAAAGCCCGTGAACAGTGCCTATTGATACAGCAAGAGCGTCAATACCTGTTTTATCTGCAAATTCCGCCGCCTTTTCCGGCTCGGTATAGGCTTGTCCGTCGTCAATGTCCGTTTCGTTTGAGTACGCGCCCAAGGCAACTTTCCCAAGCTCCGCTTCAACGGAAACGTTTTTTTCATGCGCCATATTTACTACGGCTCTTGTGTTTTCAACGTTTTCCTCAAAGCTTAAGGCGGAACCGTCATACATTACCGATGTAAAGCCTGCGTCTATGGCATTTTTAATTATTTTAATATCCCTGCAGTGGTCAAGATGAAGCGCCGTATCGGCAGGAAGTTCTTTTACGGCTTCGTCAACTATAGCCTTTGCGCACTCAAGGCTCATATTTTTAATATATGACGCGCCAAACGAAATTATGGCAGGCTTTTTTGTTTCTTCAACAGCCTTGCATACGCCGTGTATCGTTTCATAGCTGTATACGTTAAATGAGCCTACGGCAGTTTTTTCACTGTCGGCACTCAGAAGTATCGTTTTTAAATTTACAAGCACGAAATACACCTCCCGTTATTTTTCAATGTTGTGTATCTTCATTTCGGAAACAGCCATATCCGAAACCTCAATGGCCACTCTTGCGCCGGTGTCGTCAAGACGTGTGCTGTAGGCAACCACCAGCATATCCATAATTACAAGCTGAACAAGCCTCGATACCATAGCTTCCGTATAATATGCCGCGTCGTTTGTGGAGCTGAATATACATATGTCCGCCATTTTCGCAAGATCGGAATTCATATAGCTTGTAACGGCAACAACCTTTGCCCCGTTCATTTTGGCAAGTCTTGCACATTCAAGAACCTCTTTGCTTTCGCCCTCATGGGATATAAGCATAAGCACGTCATGCGAGTTAAGATGCGCGGAATGTATAAGAGCAAGATGCGAGTTGTTTTCGTGTATCACGTTTTTGCCGCATTTGAGAAATTTGTGGTAAACATCCATGGCAATAACGCCGGAGCCGCCGGCGCCGAAAAACATAACCCTGTCGGATTTTTCTATAAGCGTAGTCACCTGCTCAAGCTTTTCGGTATCCACAAGCTTTGATATATCGTTTATGGCTGAAGCCGCATTTCGTATGACCTTGCGTTTTATCTCGCCCATGCTGTCGCCGGGACGAATATCGAAGCTTTCCTCCTCCATAGTGCCGCCGTCTTTTATAATGTCCTGGGCCATATCAAGGCGAAAAGTCTGATATGAGCTGTAATCAAGCTTATTTATAAAACGGATTATGGTGGTTTCGCTTAAACCGCACTCGCGGCCAAGGTCACTAAGTGTCATTCGCACACATTTTTTGCTGTTTTTAAGTATATAATTTGCTACTGTTTTCTGGTTTTTGGAAAGAGTATTGTATTTGACTCTTATCTCTGTAAAAACATTCTTTTCCAAAACCGTTACCTCCCAATCTTTGGTCTGCCATAAAACGTATATTTTAATTTATTTTATAATACGATTATAACATACGCCCGCACAAAAATATAGTATCTTTTTTACTCATTTTAACTTTAAAAAGGCGTTTTTATTTTCACCGCCATGTATCCGCCGTTATTTTCGTAAAAATACTACTTATTTTGTTTTGCTTCGGTATCTTTTATACTTATCTTTTTATGCCGTACACACACATTCACAGCCATAAAACGGCATAAAAAAATGCTGTTTATCAGCACTTTTTTAAATCAAATTCATTGTAAGACGGTTAAACATATCAATATATTTTTTCTCGGTTCGCAGAAACGGCTCCGTTTCAAAAACCGGACGGCTGTAAAGTGCAGGTTCGGCGTCTGAAAGTCTTTCTCCCATAAGAGCATAAAACTCGTGGTATAAAAGAGCGTCGTCTGTTTTTGCAATGTTTTTGCTTTCGGTTTCATCAGGCACTTTTCCCGCAAATTTTGTATATATTGCATCCTGAATGCGTTTTTCTATTTCGATGTATTGCGGAATATACTTTTTCACCGGTCGTGTCACATCGGATATGTAACCCTCGCTCGCATCGTGCAGCAGGCAAAAAAGAGCCGTTTTCCCGTCAAGCCCGCTGCTTAAAGCCTCTTGTGCGCAGGCAACGCAGTGCTGGCCAACCGAATAAAAAATCGGAAAATGTCCGTTTGCGCGTGTCAGCATTGAAAGAGAATGCGCTATGTCATGTATGTCAATTTCATCGTAATCCGGTTCAAGTATTTTAAAATGACGCTTGCTAAAAGTAGTTATATAGTCAGACAAAATTTTCTGCCTCCTTTGTTTTTCAGCCGCCAGACAAAAACCGTCACGAAAGCTTAAGTTTACCAAAAATCGCCTTCACATTATTTTTCCATCGCTCTAAGCATTGCTATTTCACTTTTATAGCCCTCAAGCTCATTCGGCGTTTCAAGAAACAGCGGTATTCCCTTAAGGCGCTCGTTATTTATTATCCTTTCAAACGCCTCAAGGCCGATTGTGCCTTTGCCTATCTTTTCATGCCTGTCGTTATGGCAGCCGAAAGGCAGCATACTGTCGTTAAGATGTATCGCCTTAAGCCGTTCAAGGCCGATTATTTTATCAAAGCTTTCAAGCACGGCGTCAAGCCCGTTTACTATATCATATCCCGCCGAATACACATGGCAGGTATCAAGGCACACTCCCAGCTTTTCGTTAAGCTCAACACCGTTTATTATATCATGCAGCTGTTCAAAACATCCGCCTATTTCCGTGCCTTTGCCCGACATGGTTTCAATAAGCACAGTAGTTGTCTGCGTTTTAAAAATCACGTTATTTAAAAGCTCCGCCGTTTCCTCTATCCCTTTTTCCACGCCCTGGCCGGTATGGCTTCCCGGGTGAAAGTTATACATATTTCCGGGAAGATATTCCATTTTTTGCAGGTCTTCAGCCATTATACGTGCCGCAAGAGCCCTGAGGCTTTCATCCTTTGAACACGGATTAAGTATATACGGCGCATGAGCGAGTATTTTGCCGAAGTTATTTTCGGCGCACAGTCTTTTAAGCTTTTCCACATCCTCAATGTCTGTTGCCCTTGCCTTTGTACCGCGCGGATTACGGCTGAAAAACTGAAATGTATTTGCACCTATTTTTAACGCATCTGTTCCGCAGGCGTAAAAGCCCTTTGCTATTGAAAGATGACTGCCTATAGTAAGCATAAGTCATTTCTCCCTTCGGATAATATAGTATATACATTATCCCAAAAAACAGCGCTTTTCAACCAAAAAAATAAAAGGCACATTTGTTTTTGTGCCTTTTTTTAGCTACACCCGCGTCCTGAAAAGCCCATGCCTGTTGCAGCAGGCATAAATAAAACCGTGGCCGTATATCCGGAACCTGCTTTGCGGATTTTGCTCCGGATAAAGTTTTGTAACGCTTACCCTGTCGCTTGTGACGTATGCAAAAAACGAGATGTAGTGGTCTTTCTCCATAGGGTGTTCCATTGTAACATAGTAATCCGTTTCAATTTTCTCTATCTTTATTTCATGCTCCGGCGATGAATCCTCACACTCAAGAAGCGGCAGATGTATTCCGCAGCAGCTGAAGCTTCCCTCGCCTGTTGAATGAATAATGTTTCCGCATATCGGGCAGACGTAAAAACAGGCCTTGAGCATATTTCCGGATTTGTTTTCATTAAAGCTGCATTCGCCCGACAAAAGCTCCGCAACCGATACGCCGAGCGCCTTTGCTATCGGCTCTATAAGCGTAATGTCAGGCAGTCCGCGCTGCGTTTCCCATTTTGATACCGTCTTGTCGCTGACGATTAAAATATCCGCAAGCTGCTTTTGTGTGTAGCCTTTTTTCTCACGCAAGGTTTTTATTGTGCTTCCTGTAACATAGCTTGTCATTTTGAAAAATCAACTCCTTTTACGGATATGATATTCCGCCCCGGCAAAAAACACAACCTGCGCTAAGTATACATCCCCATTCGGGTAAACCGATATCTGTTTTCACTCATCAGTCCGGCTATTTGCTTTTGGAGCAGGCAACTGTTTTACAGTTCAAACTCTTTTTCCAGCACATCCAGAAGCTCTTGTTTGCCTGCTTTGCTTACACCCGAAAACGGTATTATTATTTCGCCGTCGCCCATACCGAGCGTTTTTTTGATAACTGCTATATTTTTTTGTATCTGGCTTTTGTTTATTTTGTCGCTTTTTGTGGCGGCAATTATTATTTTATAGCCATAGCTTTTAAGCCAGTCATACATAATTTTGTCGTTTTTTCCGGGCTCATGGCGTATATCTATAAGCAGCACAATACCCGCAAGCTCTTTTCGCTTTTGCAGATACTCCTCTGTCATTTTGCCCCATTTTTCTATATCGCTTTTTGACGCCTTTGCATAGCCGTAGCCCGGCACGTCAACTATATAAAACCGTCCGTCGGCGTCATAAAAATTTATTGTTCTTGTCTTTCCCGGCTGCGAGCTTGTTCTGGCAAGGCTTTTTCTGCCGCACAATGTATTTATAAGCGTTGATTTGCCGACATTCGATTTTCCGGCAAACACTATTTCCTTTCTTCCGTCTGTGGGATATTGCCTGAATACTGCGCCCACACACGCAAGAGCCGCGTTTTTTATCTCCATACGCTTTCTCCCCTTGCAACAGCGTTATTCAGTACCTCCGTCATGCTTGAAACACGTACAAACTCCAGATCTTTTTTTATCGTATCCGGTATATCCTTTACCTGCGGTTCATTTTCGCTCGGCACGATTATTGTGTCTATGCCTATCATTTTTGCGGCTATTACCTTTTCCTTAAGTCCGCCTATAGGCAGCACGCGGCCGGTTATTGTTATCTCGCCTGTCATTGCTACGTCGTTTCGCACCTTTGCTCCCGTAAGGGCGCTTATCATTGCCGTTGCCATTGTTATTCCGGCCGACGGCCCGTCTTTTGGCACGGCGCCTTCCGGTATATGTATGTGTATGTCGGTATTCTTATAAAAATCGCCGTCGAGAGCAAACTTATCGCTGTTTGAACGTATGTAGCTTAAGGCCGCTTTAGCCGATTCCTTCATTACATCGCCCATGCTTCCCGTAAGCTCTATTTTCCCGCTGCCCTTCATTGTGCCGGCTTCCACTTCAAGCGTTACACCGCCCATACTCGTCCAAGCAAGCCCGCGCACCACTCCAACCATCGGTGCGTTGCTCTTTTTTTCAGGCATGAATTTTCGCGTTCCAAGATATTCCGTTAAGTTTTTCTTTGTTACATGTATGCTTTTTTTACGTCCTTCAAGTATTTCTATCACGCCTCTGCGGCAAAGTTTTTCTATCATACGCTCAAGCTGGCGCACACCGGCTTCGCGCGTATAGCCCGATATTATTTCGTCTATAACTCCGCTTTCAAGCCTGAGCTGTTTTTTCTCAAGGCCGGCAAACTTAAGCTGTTTTGGGTAGAGATATTTTTCGGCTATGTTTTCCTTTTCGTCTATCGTGTAGCCGCTTATGTCGATGAGCTCCATCCTGTCGCGCAAAGGCGCCGGAATTGTCGAAGCGTCGTTTGCCGTACAGATAAAAAGCACCTTTGAAAGATCGTACGGTATTTCAAGATAATGATCGTTAAAGTTATTATTTTGTTCTCTGTCCAAAACCTCCAGAAGCGCCGACGCCGGATCTCCGTTATAGCTGTTTGTAAGCTTATCCACCTCGTCAAGCAATATAAGCGGATTCATTACCTGTGCCTGCTTCATGGCGTTTATTATCCTGCCGCTCATGGCGCCTATATAGGTTCTTCTGTGGCCGCGGATTTCAGCTTCGTCCTTTATGCCGCCAAGGCTCATTCTTATGTATTTTCTGCCTGTGGCTCTGGCTATGGATTTTGCTATGGAAGTTTTTCCTACTCCCGGAGGGCCTACAAGACAGATTATAGACGAGTGATCCTCGCCTGTATTAAGATGCACGGCCAGAAACTCTATTATTCTTTCTTTAACGTCCTTCAGACCGTAATGGTCGTTTTCAAGTATTTCCTCGGCTTTTTTAAGATCCGTATTTTCATCGGTAAGCTCCGTCCACGGAAGCTCAAGCACATGTTCAATGTAAAGCCTTGACACATTGGCCTCAGGAGAAACCGACTGCATTTTTGACAGGCGGTCTATCTCGCGCTCAACGGTTTTCCCCGCCGTTTCCGGAAGATTTTTGGCCTTTGCCTTTTCCCTCAGCTCTTCCACAACAGACTGCATACTGTCCTTATCGCCAAGCTTTTCCTGTATTACCTTAAGCTGCTCACGAAGATAATATTCATTTTGGCTTGCGTCGAGATTGCTTCTTACCTTTGCCTCTATCTCGCTTTTAAGCCGCAGTATCTGAAGCTCGTTTGAAAGACGCTCTACCACAAATTCAAGACGTTTTACAGGATCAAGCGTTTCAAGTATCTTTTGCTTTATATTGCTTTCTATATCAAGCCCTGCGGCAATATTATCCGCCGCCTCGCCCGGTGTTTTTGCCGATACGGTTGTGAGCATTGTGTCAGTCTGAGGCATACGCTTGTTAAGCCTTATGTATTCGTCAAAAAGTTCGTTGGCGCATCTCATAAGCGCCTGTGCCTGAATATCGTTTTCGTAAGCGTCGGCGGAATCTTCTTTTATAAGAGTTACGTCTGACGTAATAAAATCGTCTATAAGCATACTTTCCGTTTTGCCTCTTGAAACACCCTCAACTATTATGTGGGTAATGTTTCCCGGAAGCTTCAGCACCTGCTTGATTACGGCCACCGTGCCTATCGTATACAGGTCCTCTGCCTGTGGATCGTTGTTTTTTACATCTCTTTGGGCAAGCAAAAAAACACGTCCGCCGTCTTTTTGCGCCTCGTCTATAGCCTTAAGCGAACTTTCACGCCCAACAGGAAAGCTTATAACCATATTCGGAAAAACCGTAATGCCCCTTAAAGGTATTACCGGAAGATTTTGTGTACTCATAAAAATAATCACCTCCGCATTCACTAAGCTTATGCTTAAGTAATTAATTATACCTCATTTCGGCGTTTACCACAAGGCCGAATCGGTATGCAAAAAAAGGCTGCATCCACATAATATGGATACAGCCCGTATAAAAAACATGAGAATTAAAATTTTATGCCTCTAATTTCGTAACCCAGCCGTACTTGTCCTCAACCTTGCCGCTCTGTATGCCGGTTATGGTGTTGTATACAAGATGTGATATAGGCCCGATTTTTCCGTCGTTAATCTTAACGGTTTTGCCTTCCATCATAAGCTCGCCTACAGGTGATATTACGGCAGCCGTGCCTGTGCCGAATACTTCGTTTAACTGGCCTTTTTCAGCAGCGTCAAATACCTCCTGAATAGATATCTTTCTTTCCGTTACCTTATAGCCGTTGTCTTTCAAAAGCTCTATTGCGCTCATTCTTGTAATTCCCGGAAGAAGGCTTCCGTTAAGCTCAGGTGTTATAACCTCGCCGTTTATAACGAACATTATGTTCATTGTGCCTACTTCTTCAACATACTTCTTCTCTATTCCGTCAAGCCACAGTACCTGTGTGTAGCCTCTCTTTTCGGCTGTTTCCTGTGCAATAAGGCTTGAAGCGTAGTTTCCGGCAGTCTTTGTAAAGCCCATTCCGCCTCTTACCGCTCTGCAGTATTCATCCTCAACGTATATTCTTACAGGGTTGATTCCTTCCTTGTAGTATGTTCCGACAGGAGAAAGAACTATCATAAACTTGTATGTTTTTGAAGGATGAACGCCTATATGTACATCGGTTGCAATTATAAACGGTCTTATATAAAGGCTTGTGCCCTCTCCTCTTGGTATCCAGTCCTTGTCTACCTCTACAAGCTTCTTTATGGCGTCAACGCCGTCCTGTACGTTAAAGTTAGGTATAACAAGACGGTCGTTTGATCTGTTAAGTCTTTCCATGTTCTTTTCCGGTCTGAAAAGTCTTATTTCTCCGTCTTTTCCCCAGTAAGCCTTAAGGCCCTCAAAGGTCGTCTGGCCATAGTGCAAAACCATGCTGCACGGGCTCATTTCAAGGTTGTGGAAAGGAACGATTCTTGGGTCATGCCAGCCGATACCTTCTGTGTAATCCCACTCAAACATATGATCGGTGTAATAAACGCCGAAAGGCAGGTTGTTGTAATCCGGTTTTTCCTTTTTGTTTTTAGTTAATGTTACTTTGATGTCCATAGTTAATTACCTCCTGATTTTTTAACCACACAACAGATTTTTTTAGTTTTAAGATTATCTGAATCCGGATTGTTTTTCCGGAGCAGTTCACAAAATTATTTGGAGAGCTCGTTTTTAAGCTCGTTTCCAATGTTGCTCAGCTTAATTTCACGGCTTTCGCCAAGAGCCATATTCTTAAGCGCGGCGCTGTCATTTGCAATTTCGTCATCGCCTATTATAACCGAATACGCGGCTCCGATTTTGTTTGCGTATTTCATCTGTGCCTTGACGCTTCTGCCTACCGTGTCGCACTCAGCCTTTATGCCCTGTTTTCTAAGCTCATACACAAGCGCCTGCGATTTGATAAAGCCGTTTTGTCCGGCAGAGCCTATAAATACGTCTCTGTACGGAGAAAATTTTGCCTCTCCGTTTTGCGCCTGAAGCGTAAGCAAAAGCCTTTCCATTCCAAGCCCGAAACCAACGGCGCCTGTTTTCGGCCCGCCGCATTCCTCGATAAGATTGTCGTAGCGTCCGCCGCCGCAGACAGTGCTCTGGGCGCCAATGCTTGTTGTTACAAACTCGAAAACCGTTCTTGTATAGTAGTCAAGGCCTCTTACTATCATAGGGTCTACGGTAAACTTTATACCCATATCGGTAAGTATTTTCTGTACCGTTTCAAAGTGCTCTCTGCATTCCGGCCCAAGACAGTCGATAACCGACGGCGCGTTTGAAATTATTTTCTTACAGCCTTCCTCCTTGCAGTCAAGCACACGCAAAGGATTCTTTTCATATCTGGCTTTGCACTCGCTGCACAAACCGTCAATGTTTTCGCCTATAAATTCCTTAAGCCGCTGATTATATTTTTTACGGCACTCAGGGCCGCCCAGACTGTTTATCCTAAGCTCTATATCCTTAACGCCGAGGCTTTCCATAAGAAAGGCCGCTACCGAAATAACTTCCGCGTCAAGCGCCGGCGAGTATGAGCCGAACATCTCAACTCCAAACTGATGAAACTGCCTCTGCCTGCCTGCCTGTGTATTTTCATATCTGAAAGTAGGCGCTATATAAAAAAGCTTTGTCGGCTGCGGGTCGTTGAACATACCGTTTTCGATATAGGCTCTGGCAACACCGGCGGTGCTTTCCGGCCTTAATGTGATGCTTCTTCCGGCTTTGTCGTTAAAGGTATACATTTCCTTTTGCACGATGTCGGTCGTATCTCCTACGCTTCTTAAAAAAAGCTCGGTATGCTCGAATATAGGCGTTCTTATTTCGTTTATTCCGAACGCGGCGCATGTTTTGCGCATAAGCGCCTCTGTATTTGTCCAAAGCGGCATTTCAGCGCCGTATATATCTCTTGTACCCTTTGGTGCCTGTGTAAGCATAAATATCTTTTCCTCCGTTTTTATACAAAAAAAGCCTTCGTCTTTGAAAGGACGAAAGCTCGCGGTACCACCTTAATTTTCCCAAAAAGACAAATTCTTTAAGGAAACTCTCATACGGCTGTAACGTGGCCGACGCCCGTGCTTACTGAACTTTTCAGCACGGATGCTCATAAGCTACCTTCATACCGGCATATCCTGAAAGACCTTCCAGCTTACCAAGTCTTTCTCTCTTTAGGCTGCCCGATATTACTCCTCTTAATCTTCGCTTTTAACCATCTTTGATATATTAAGACATTTTATATACATTATTAGTTTTTGTCAATAGGTATCATTAATTTTTTTAAAAATTTTCGTCTGAAAACAGCCGGCGTTTCCTTTCTGTCATTTCGTCAAGCCGCAAAATGTAGTCCTCAACGCTTTTTACGTTAAATGCACGCTTAAGCGCGTTTGTCTTTGGAATATACAGCTTTGTTACGGCACCGCAGCCGGCCGCGATAACAGACTGTTTTTCCTCCATTATCTCAACGTTATACACGCACTCCATGCCTTTTTTGCAGTAGCCGACATTTTCAAAATTTCCTATCATTGCCTTCTGGCGGTACATATAGTACGGTTCAAGCGACATCTCCGACGCATAATCCGCCGATATGTCAAGCATACGCTCTATTTTTCCTGCGTCCGTAAAATCATAAAGGTCTATGTTCTCCTTAAGCCTTGAAGCGCGCTTTACGGCAAGGGTATGTACCGTAAGACTTGACGGTGAAAGCATTTTTATGCCTCTCAATGTGTTTTCCACATCTTTTTCGTCTTCGCCGGGAAGTCCCAGTATTATATCCATGTTTATATCATCAAAGCCTGTTTCATTTGCCATGTGAAAAGCATTTATTATGTCCTGCACACTGTGGCGTCTGCCTATAAGGTCAAGCGTTTTTTGGTTCATCGTCTGCGGATTTATGGATATTCTCGATACATTTGCCGCTTTCATAGCCTTAAGCTTTCCCTTTGTTATGGTATCAGGCCGTCCGGCTTCAACGGTAAATTCCCTGCCGTTTATATCAAAATTTTCGCAAAGCATATCCATAAGAGTCTCAAATTGTTTTTCGTTAAGAGATGTCGGAGTTCCGCCTCCGATGTAAACCGAAGCTATATTTTTCCCATGTATGCTTTTTGCAACAAATTCAAGTTCTTCTTTAAGCTTTTCAATATATTCGTCAGCCTTTTTTTCATACCTGTCTATGGGATACGACGTAAAAGAACAGTACAGGCATCGGGTTGGACAAAACGGTATGCCTACATAAATACTGATATCCTCCGGTTTGTTTTTCTTAAGTATCTCGCTTTCAGACACAGCCACCGTATATGCAAGAGCCGCCTTTTTCGGGTTAACAAGATATTTTTCGGTAAAATATTCCATTACCATTTCATAGTTTTTTCCGGCTTCAATAAGCTCGCGGGCAGCCTTTGCCGGGCGAACGCCTGTAAGCATACCCCATTTAGGCCAGTAGCCTGTAATAAAACCGCAAACCAGATAAACCGTCTTTTTTACAAGACGCTTTTTTTCTTTTTCATCCGAAACACACTCAATGCGCTCCGTTTTTTTGGCCAAAAGCTTTCCGTCTTTATAAAACGCGGCATAGCTTTCGTTTTCGGCAAGCACGCTTTTTACCGTTATGCCCTGCGGCGATACCTCGTCTTTCGGATAATAATGCTCGTTGGGGAAAAAAATCTGTATTGCCGTCTGCACTTCGTTTTCCAGACTGTGCCCTTTGCAAATAAAGCTAATCATGCTGCTCATCCTTTTACGAAAGGATTAAACTTTTTTTCAAACCCTATAGAAGTTGATATTCCGTGTCCGGTATAAACCTTCGTATCGTCCGCAAGCACAAAAAGCTTCGTCTTTATTGCATTCAGAAGCTTTGACGTATTTTCGTATGACGGATAGCCCATTCCGTTTTCCATAGGCGGATTAGGAAAATCCGTCCGTCCTACCGATGCATAAAATAATGTATCCCCTGAAAAAAGCACCTTGTTTTGTGCGTCAAAATAACATACGCCGCCCTGTGTATGTCCCGGAGTATGGATTACCTTTAAAGTGCAGTTGTTAAATCTAAACTCGTCGCCGTCGTCAAAAATAATTTCGGGTTCAAGAGTATCCGAAGTGCCGAACATTCCCGAAAGGTTTGCTTCCTCGTCCTTAAGCACCGGAACCTCCCACCTGTGCGCGCCGACAGGCCAGTTATACTTTTTGCGTATTTCCCTTATTGCGCCTATATGGTCGCTGTGGCCGTGGGTCAAAAGCATGGCCTTAACTTTTATGCCGTTTTTTTCAATAAGATCCATAATCACATCCGCGTCGTCGCCCGGGTCGATTATAACGCCCTCTTTTGTGTTTTCATCAAAATAAATATACACATTTTGATCCATGCTTCTTACCACATGATTTAAAAGCTTCATAAAATTATCTCCGTTTCTCAAAAGAGCCTGTCACTGTCAAGCAGTATCGTTACAGGCCCGTCGTTTAAAAGCTCCACCTTCATATCGGCTTGGAATATGCCGCTTTTTACCTTCTTAAGCCCCTGTTTTTCGGCTTTTTTCATAAAGTTTTCAAAAAGTCCGTTTGCCTTTTCTATAGGACACGCATCAGAAAACCCCGGACGTCTGCCTTTTCTTGCGTCGCCGTAAAGCGTGAAATTAGGCACAACAAGAAGCTCGCCGTCTATATCCTTAAGCGAAAGATTCATCTTGCCGTTTTCATCCGTAAATATCCTTAATCCGATAGTTTTATCCAGTATATAATCCATGCTTTTTTCATCGTCCGCCGGTGAAAAGCCTATAAGAAGCATTATACCCTTTCCTACCTCGCCCACGATTTTTCCGTCAACGTTTACGCTTGCATAGCCGCATCTTTGAACAACAGCCCTCATTGCAGTTTCTCCTTTTTCCCTCAGCCGCTCACCCTTTGTATCTCGTCAACGCCTGTTATATTCTTAAATTTCATTACGATCTTTTCAAGCTGATCCTTGCTTTTTATGTCAATCGTCACTTCTACAATGGCCGTGCCGTCTTTCATGCTTCTTGCGCTGAAGTTTTTAACAAGCATGTTTTCATCGGAAAGCACTCTTGACACATCCATCACAAGCCCAACCCTGTCATCGCATATAAGCTTAAGCTCGGTTGTATAGGTTACATTAGGAAGCGACTGCGCGTCCTTATCCCATTCGGCCTCTATAAGCCTGTGGCGTTCGATTTCGCTTAAATTCAATATGTTTATGCAGTCTGTGCGATGAATTGTAACTCCTCTGCCCCTTGTTACAAAGCCTATTATGTCATCTCCCGGCACAGGATTGCAGCAGTGTGAAAACTTTACGGCCACATCTCCTGCTCCGCGCACAACAACGCCGCTGCCGTTTTTACCGGCAGGCGATTTTTTAACGGCGTTTTGCTCCATTTTGCGTATAATATCAACAGCCGTCTGATTTTTGCTTTCATCGGCTTTTTCTTCTTCAATAAGCCGGTTTATTACCTGGCCTTCCTTAAGGCCGCCGTATCCTACGGCCGAACAAAGCGCATCCCAGTTTTTAGATGTGAATTTACGGCAGACTATATCTATCCATTCCGGCTTCATAAGGTCGGAAATTGCATAGCCCTTTCTCTTGGCGTCAGCAGTAAGAAGCTCCTTGCCTTTAATTATGTTTTCTTCCTTAAACTCTTTTTTAAACCACTGGTTTATCTTTGTGCGCGCCTGAGAGCTTTTTACAAGAGAAAGCCAATCCTTACTCGGGCCTTTTGAATTCTGGCTTGTTATTATCTCTATACGGTCGCCGTTTTTTACCTGATAATCAAACGTCACTATCTTTCCGTTTACTCTCGCGCCCACCATCTTGTTGCCTACGGCGGAATGGATCATGTATGCGAAATCTATAGGTGTTGCGCCTGCCGGAAGGCTTATTACGTCGCCCTGAGGCGTAAAAGCATAAACCTGGTCTGTATATATGTTAAGCTCCGTCTTTACGGTATCCATGAACTCCTTGTTGTCGCTCATATTCTGCTGCCACTCAAGAATGCGTCTGAGCCACGAAAGCTTTTCCTCTTCCTTCTGAGTTGTCAGGCCGGAATTGCCTTCCTTGTATTTCCAGTGGGCAGCTATGCCGTATTCGCTTGTTTTCTGCATTTCATAGGTTCTTATCTGAATCTCAAAAGGCTCGCCAGCCGGGCCTATAAGGGTATTGTGGAGCGACTGGTACATGTTTGCCTTAGGCATAGCTATATAGTCCTTGAACCTTCCCGGCATAGGCTTATACATGTCGTGCACTATTCCCAAAACGGCATAGCAGTCGCCAACGGTATCAACTATCGCCCTTACGGCAAAAATGTCATAAATTTCGTCAAATTGTTTATGCTTGTTTTTCATCTTTTTAAAAATACTGAAAAGATGCTTGTTTCGGCCGTATACATCGCCTTTTATGCCGTTTTCGGCCATTTTCTTTGATACCTGTTCAACGATTGTGTTTACATAGGTAAAGCGTTCCTCTTTTTTAAGCTCTATCTTTTTTACAATGTCCTTGTATTCGTCAGGGTAAAGATACTTGAAGCACAAATCCTCAAGCTCTGTCTTTATTTTGGATATACCGAGTCTGTCGGCAAGAGGCGCATAAATATCTATCGTTTCCTGTGCCTTTTCCCTCTGCTTTGCAGGCGTCATATATTCAAGGGTACGCATGTTGTGCAGTCTGTCGGCAAGCTTTACCAAAAGCACACGTATGTCCTTGGCCATGGCCATAAACATTTTTCTGAAATTTTCGGCCTGTATTTCTTCCTTAGACTGTGACACCGCATACGAAAGACGTCCCAGCTTTGTTACTCCGTCAACAAGAGTTGCTATTTCCTCTCCGAATATTCTTTCCAAATCATCATAAGTAAACGGAGTATCCTCTATCGTATCATGGAGCAGGCCGGCTATTATGCTCTCCATGTCAAGTTCAAGATCCGCAAGTATATACGCTACCTTCAGGGGATGGATAATATATGGCTCGCCGGATTTTCTCTTTTGATTTTTATGCGCGTCTACGGCAAAGTTATAGGCGTTGTCCAGCAAAGAAAAATCCTTGGTAGGATGATATTTAAGTATCCTTTCGGTAAGCTGATGATAAAGTTCGTTTTCGATAGCCATAAAAAACCTTCTCCCCTGTAACTTTTTTACGCTTATACTTTGCGAAGCGTCAAAAATATGTATAAAAGCTATTATAATTTACGCAACGGTTATTTTCAAGTGACGGACAGGCAAAAACAGTAAAATATTTAAAATACTTGTATTTTTTTGCTGTATATTTTCATTGTTCCCCCGTCAAAGACAGATATTCGCCGTTTTAAAACTTATTAAAGCAGTATGAAATCCAAAACTTGTAATTCCACTATTCGTTTTCTTGTGGTATACTTTAAAATAATAAGTGTATCCGGAGGATAAAAAATGAAACATCAGCGACTTTTAAGCTATGTACGCCGTGCGGTTGACGACTACAAAATGATAACAAGCGGCGACAAAATAGCCATCGGCCTTTCCGGCGGAAAAGACAGTATGGCTCTTTTATACGCCCTTTCTGACCTGAGGCGCTTTTACCCGCAGCATTTCGAGCTTGAGGCAATAACGGTGTCTCTCGGCTTTGACAATACTGATTTTTCAAAAATAACCGAAATATGCGCCGGTCTTAATGTGCGTCATACTGTTTTAAATACGGATATAGGCGCCATAATATTCGATGAGCGCAAGGAATCAAACCCGTGCTCGCTTTGCGCAAAAATGCGAAAAGGCGCGCTAAACGAAAAAGCCGTTGAGCTTGGCTGCAACAAAATAGCTCTCGGACATAACCGCGACGATATAGTTGAAACATTTCTTATGAGCCTTATATTTGAATCACGCATAAACACCTTTGCTCCGGTGTCCTATCTTGACAGAAAACAGCTTTACTCTATTCGGCCTCTTATGTATGTTCCCGAAAAAGATACGAAAGGCTATGCACGAAAGTATGACGTGCCTGTAGTTAAAAATCCGTGTCCGGCAAACGGAAACACAAAGCGTCAGGAGATAAAGGAGCTTATTGCCGAATTAAATAAAAGATATGACAACATTGACAATAAAATTTTCAGTGCTATACAGCGTTCCGCCATAAAGGGCTGGGCAAAGGAGCAGGATAAGGATGGTTTCGCAGAGTTTTTATGATGAGGAAAAGCAAAAAGGCCTTATAAAGCTTAGGCGCATACAGGAAGGACTTCCGTCCTTTACGGCCGATTTTTTCAGAAGTCTCGGCCAGAATACCACAATCAAAACGCGTATAAACTACGCCTATGATTTGCGGCTTTTTTTCGGATACCTTATCGACAATCACCCGTTTTTTGCAAAAATGCGTTTAAACAGCATAAAAGCCGAATATCTTGACGAAATAACCTCCGATGATATAGATCTTTTCCTTGATTTTGTGTCATCCTATCAAAAAGAAAACGAAAACGGCACTACCCTTGAAATGGAAAACGACGAAAAAGGCAAGGCCCGAAAACTTGCCGCCATTCGCAGCATGTATCGTTTTTATCTGAAAAGACGTAAAATAGACAAAAATCCGGCTATGCTTGTAGACGCGCCGAAAATCCATGACAAAAACATTATCCGTCTTGAACCGAATGAAACGGCTGACCTTCTTGACGAAGTCGAGTTTGGAAACGACCTTACCGACAGGCAGAAGCAGTTTCACGAAAAAACAAAGGTTCGCGACCTTGCCATAGTTACAACCCTTGTGGGCACCGGAATGCGTGTAAGCGAGTGCGTTGGGATAAACATTAAAGACATTGATTTTTCCAAAAACGCCGTAAGCGTAACACGAAAAGGCGGAAACCAGTCGGTGCTGTATTTCGGCGACGAAGTGGCCGGCGCTCTTAAGGCATACATGAATGAACGGGAAAAGGCTTTTGTGCAGGACGGAAACGAAAACGCACTTTTTCTTTCACTTCAGGGAAAGCGCATAACAACAAGAGCCGTACAGCTTCTGGTAAAAAAATATTCCCGCGTATCGGTACAGCTTAAAAAAATAACGCCGCATAAATTAAGAAGCACCTATGGCACAAGCCTTTATCAGGAAACAGGCGATATTTATCTTGTGGCCGACGTTCTTGGCCACAGCGACGTAAACACTACAAGAAAGCACTACGCAAAGCTTGAGGAAGGCCGCAGGCAAAGCGCTCCGAAATACATACATCTGAGAAAGGATTAAACAAATGCAGACATCATTTTTCGCGCAGGCATCCCTTGCTCTCAAAAGCAGGCCCTTAAGTCCGGAAGGCCGCAAAATACCGGCTTCCGTGCTTATACCTCTTTTTTATGACAGCAAAGAAGGTAAAATAAAAGTAATGCTCACCCAGCGTGCCCTTGACCTTGACCGTCAGCCCGGAGATTTTTGTTTCCCCGGAGGACAGGCTGAAAAAGGCGAAGCGCCGCAGGATACCGCTTTACGTGAAACCTTTGAAGAAACAGGCATACCGAAAAGCGCCGTTTCGATACTCGGTCATACCGATTTTATAGTGTCGGCCTTCGGCGCGTTTATAATGCCATACGTGGCAATAGTCGATGAAGAAGCCGTAAAAAATCTTAAGCTCAGCCGTGACGAGGTTGAAAAAGCAATATTTGTGCCTCTTGAGTTTTTCATGGCCGCAACTCCTGAGAAATATACAATAGAGATGAAGTATAATTTTCCGCCTGATTTTCCTTTTGAAAAAATATACGGCGGAAAAGACTATCAGTGGCGAAAAGCACTTATGGACGAATATTTTTATGAGTATAACGGCGACGTCATATGGGGAATGACAGCACGAATGATTAAAAACCTGTGCGACATTCTTAAATCGGACGGAATAAGCCTGAATTAAAAAAAGCACCTGAAGTCCTTTCTTACGGATTTCAGGTGCTTTTATATGTTTTAAATATTGCGGCCCATATCTTCTGCCATCTTGCAGAATGTGCCTGTTTTTGTATAACCCTTATCGGTAGCAGATGTTACAAAAAGATGCCCCAAGTCCTTAAGCCGCAGGTAATCGGCTATCATCTTGTAGGATTTAAGCATTCCGTCAAAAGCGTCCTCTGTACCGTCGCCGCAGCATGATATAAGCACTGCTCCGCTTGCTTTAAGAGCTCTTGCGCCAATTATAAACGAGTAAAACTTATCTATAGCGGCCTTAAACTGCGCCGGAAACGAATACCAGTAAAGCGGCGTCACAAAAGCGATTACGTCTGCTTTTTCAACAAGCGGCGCCAGGTCGTTAAAGTCATCGTTTTGTATACATGCACGATTTTCCGAAAAACATGCGTTGCAAGCCTGGCACGGATTGATTTTTTTAAGTCCCGCGTCAAAACGCATTACCTCGTTTCCGGCTTCCTTTACGCCCTTTATGAAAGCATCGGCCAAAACAAAGGTATTCCCGTCCGTTCTCGGACTTCCGGTTATTACAAGTACGTTTTTCATTGCTGTCATTCCTCTTTCCCGCTATTGTTCAGCCTGTACTGCTTTTTTTGCCTCGCAGGCATTTTTTATCTTTTGTCAAAAACAATAAGAGCTATCATATGGATGTCTTCATCGCCCGTGTTTTCAAGACCATGGCCTTCTCCTGGAGCACAATACGTTACATCGCCTGGGCCAACTTCAACCTCGGTTCCGTTATCGTTATAAAGACCTTTGCCGCTGAGTATGAAATATGTTTCGCTTTCACCCTTATGCACATGGTACCCGATTGACGACTTAGGCGGAAAAATCATATCGTTATATAATCTTCCTGAGCTTAAAAACTCCTCGCTTGTAAGTATAGGTGTTGCAAATATGCTGTTTTTGCCGCCTTGTGCGTTTTTCATTTCTAATTGGTTTCTTGTTCCGGCTTTTTTAATCATTGGTGTTTCCTCCCTTTTTGATTTTTATTTATGATAAGGCTCATTTTTGCTTATTTTAATAGCCCTGTAAATCTGTTCCAAAAGCAAAGCACGCATAAGCTGGTGCGGAAATGTCATTTTTGAAAAGCTTAAATGAAAATCCGCCCGCTTTATTACATCTTCATGAAGCCCGAGAGAGCCGCCTATTACAAAATCGATACTGCTTTTTCCGTCAAGCATAAGCCTGTCCAGAAACTGTGACAGCCCGACCGACGAAAGCTGGCAGGCGTCTATTTCAAGACAGATAACATATTCGCCGTCACTTATGTTTTTTAGTATGCGTGCGCCCTCTTTTTTTATTACCTGTTCCTTTTGTGCCGCCGAAAGATTTTCAGGCGCTTTTTCGTCCTCAAGCTCGGTTACGGTAATTTTTGCGTAGCGCGAAATACGCTTTATGTATTCGTTTACCGCGTCCGTCCAGTATTTTTCCTTAAGCCTTCCAACCGCAATTATGTTTATATTCATATATCTTTCCTCAAAGCTCGGTACATGTGCTTATATCGCTGCGGTTTGCGGTTTCAAGGTTCAAGTCCTGCCCGACATATATACCGTTGTGGCACAGAATATCCCGAACAGTATGAAATGCAAGCTCCGGAGTATTGTTTTCATGGCTTAAATGCCCAAGGTAGACTTGCTTTAAACTGTTTGTCATAATATCGCTTAAAAGCTTCCCAGCAGCCGCATTTGCCATATGCCCGTAAAGGCCGAGTATGCGTTCCTTCAGCGGATACGGATAGGAACCGTTTTTAAGCATATCTATGTCATGGTTGGCCTCCAGAAGAAGTATTGAGCTGTCCTTTGCAGCCTCGGCCACCGTTTCCGTAATATGTCCTATATCCGTTGCCACAGTCATTTTTATATCGCCCGCAAAAATGCTGTAGCCAACAGGATCGGCGGCATCATGCGGAATTTCAAAGGGCTTTATAAGCATGTCATTCATCGCCATGTTTTCACCCTTATATATAAGCCGGCGGTTTTTGTGCGGTATGTCGCCTACGCTTAACGCCATTGCCTGCCATGTAGCTTCTGTTGCGTATATCGGTATGTCAAACCGTCGGGAAAGTATTCCTACGCCCTTTATATGGTCTATATGCTCGTGCGTTATAAAAACAGCGTCTATGTCACCGCCTGAAACGTCAAGCTTTTCAAGACAGCCTTCAAGTTTTTTGCCGCTTACTCCGGCATCTATAAGTATTTTTGTGCCGTCCGTTTCTATAAATATGCTGTTTCCGCTGCTTCCGCTAACAAGAGGACAGAATCTTATCATTTTTCCGTATTCCTCCGTATCAAAGAGAAATTCTCTTTATGTCGGCACCCAGGGCTGTAAGCTTCTGTTCAACTTCCTCATAGCCCCTGTCTATATATTTTACCTCGCGTATGGCGCTTTCGCCTCTTGCTGCAAGAGCCGCTATTATCATTGCCGCGCCTGCTCTCAGATCGGTTGCTTCAACTTCCGCGCCCACAAGCTCAGGCACCCCTTCAATTACGGCAACTCTGCCTTCAACGTTTATCCGTGCTCCGAAGCGTTTCAGCTCATCGGTATATTGATACCGCTTGTCCCACACGTTTTCTGTTATCATGCTCGTGCCTTCGCACACGCTTAATATTGCGGCCATCTGCGGCTGAAGATCCGTAGGAAAACCCGGATACGCCATTGTCTTTATGCTTGTGCTTTTAAGGCTTGCGTCGGAAGCATCCACTTCTATGTAGTCGTCGCCCTCGTTGATTTTTACGCCTATTTCGATAAGCTTTGCGCTAAGCGAATCCATATGCTTCGGTATAAGATTCTGCACCGTAACCCTGCCGTGGGTTACAGCCGCCGCTATCATATATGTTCCGGCCTCTATCTGATCCGGAATTATTGTATATTCTGCGCCATGAAGCTTTTCCACGCCTGTTATTTTGATTATATCTGTTCCGGCGCCTTTTATTTTTGCGCCCATCATATTTAAGAAGTTTGCCACATCTACGATATGCGGTTCCTTTGCAGCGTTTTCAATAACGGTATTTCCCTCGGCCATTGTTGCCGCAAGCATTATATTAATGGTTGCGCCTACGCTTACGGTATCCATGTATATGTTTGCGCCCGTAAGCTTAACCGCATTTACGCGCACTATCTCACCGTCAACTTCAACCTCTGCGCCCAAAGCCTTAAACCCCTTAAGATGCAGGTCTATCGGCCTTGTGCCGAAATTGCAGCCGCCCGGCAGGGCAACCTCTGCCCGTTTAAAGCGTGCAAGAAGCGCCCCTAAAAGATAATATGACGCGCGCATTTTGCGTACTTCGTCAAAGGTAGCGCTTACGCTTTTAAGAGCACTGCTGTCTATATTAAGAGTGTGCTTATCCGAAAAACCGCATATCACTCCCATTTTGTTCAGTGTTTTATAAAGGCACTTTACATCCTCAATATTAGGCAGGTTATCAATAACGCATATGTCAGAGGCCATAATAGCCGCCGGTATAACGGCTACAGCCGCGTTTTTTGCCCCGCTTATCATTACTGTGCCAGATAATTTGTTTTGACCTTTTATAACAAGTTTATCCATATCCGAATCCTTCCGGTTTATACGCTCAAAAGCCTATAAGAATCATGTAAATTATACCACGCCAAACGCAAAGTTAAAAGTATTTTATGCAATATAGCCCATCGTTCTGGCAATGAAAATCCAAAACGTAAGGGTCACTGTTGAAAAAAGAGTAGTCATTACAACGGCTCCCGAAGAAAGAGTGCCGTTGTGGCCCATGTTCTGCGCCATTACAAAGCAGGTTGGCGTCGAACAGCTTCCAAGCATTACAATAAGCGCCACAATCTTCTGGTCGCTAAAGCCAAGCCTTACCGCCATAGGAAGAAATACCGCCGGAAGCACAATAAGCTTTATCACTGACGAAACAGATGTATATTTTATGCTTTTAAACATATCCTGTGCTTTAAAGCTTGCGCCTATGGCAATAAGTGAAAGAGGTGTAGTCATAACGGCAAGCGAATCCACGCTTTTTTCGGCAATCGGCGGAAGCTTGAATCTTACCGCCGAAGCCAGAAGCCCTACGGCTATGCTGTCTATAATCGGATTTTTAAGTATGTTTATAAACGCACTTTTAAGCCGTTTTGCGGCCTGTCCGCTTTTAAGTGCATCCGGCGATTCCAGCGTAAGCACAAGTACAGCGTATACATTAAAAAGCGGTACGCTTCCTATCATCATAAGAGGCGTAAGCCCCACGCTTCCATACATATTTGTTATGTATGCAGCGCCCAAAATAGCGGCTGAGCTTCGGTATGACGCCTGTACAAATTCACCTACTGCTTTTTTATCCTTTATAAGAAAATGCGCCAGAATCCATATTGTAAAAAAAGCGGCCGTTGTGGCAAAGGCACAAAAGAGCACATATTTTGTATCAAACTGCGAATGGATGTCTATCGACGACATCTGCGAATACAAAAGCATAGGAAGAGTAACACGAAACACAAGCTTGTTTGACATCTTTATAAACCGGTCATCAAAAAAATTTATGTTTTTTAATATGTATCCGACAACCATTACTATAAATACCGGAAGCGTGGAATTAAGACTGAAAACAAGATTATTCAAACACAGCACCCTCACTTTTTAAAGTAGTTGTCATTTTATCATAAAAAACCGTCAAATAAAAGAATTATTATGAGTTTGGTTTGTTTGAATCCGCAAAACATTTCAAAACGGCTTTTTATAATCCCGTCATATATAGTAATGTTTTTGCATTATGCAGAAGCGGCAAAGCGGGTTAAAATAAATCTGTATGCTTTTTATTTGCTTATAACCGGCTTTTTTCCGCAATATTGACAATAATTAATACCGATGATAAAATTTAATTATAAGAAACTATCAAATAATATCAGGGAAGGTGTTCAGATGACATTTCTACAGTTAAATTATGTCTGTGAAATATCCGACTGCGGCTCAATAAACAAGGCCGCCCAAAACCTGTTTGTTTCACAGTCTAATCTGAGCAATTCAATAAGCGAGCTTGAAAAGGAGCTTGGCATAAAAATTTTCTCCCGCTGCAACCGCGGAATTACTCTTACAACGGACGGACGCGAATTTTTGGCCGGTATCCGGCCGATAATTGAGCAGCAGCGGCGCATAGAAAAATTTTACAGCGAAAAAAACCACTCCGGCACATCACGCGTTGACATTTCAACCCAGAGATACCCGTTTTGCGCAAAAGCTTTTGTGCGTCTGATGAGTGAAATCAAAAGTAACTCGTTTGAGCTTTCTTTTCAGGAAGTTACAATGGACAAGGTAATTGACAATATAAGCTCGGGAAAAAGCGAATGCGGAGTGATTTTTCTTTCCGATACAACCGAAAAATTCATGAACCGTTTTCTCTTAAGCGAAAACATAGAGTTTAATGAAATAAAGCGCATACGTCCGCGGGTCTTTTTCTCATCAACTCATCCCCTTGCCGCAAGGGAAAGCGTATACATCAAAGAGCTTCAGGATTATCCGTATCTGGTTTTTGCAAAGAAAAATCTGCAATCCCCTAATTTTTCCGAGGAAGCCGTGCTCTATAAGGATCTGGATTTTGATAAAATGATTTATGTATCCGACCGTGCCTCCTGCTACAACATAATGGCAAACAGCTTTGCTTTTTCCGTAGGAAGCGGCATACTGCCGCAAGGCTATTATGACGAGCGCATAACAAGCGTACCTATTGCCGACGAAATAGAGTCAATGCGCCTTGGCTGGATAAAGCCCGAAGGAAGGCGGCTTAAAAAAGAAGCCGAAAGATTTATAGAGATCTTAAACGAAATAATGACTGATATTGTATAAATCACAAAAGGCAGAGCTTTTTTGCTCTGCCTTTTGTTTGGGGGAAAATTGAAATATTTGGGGTATATTTCTTTTGTTGTTCGATTTACTTTGTGCCTTCGGCAACGTCCCATTTTTCGAAGTCCCAAGGTCTTTTTCTAAGTACGCCCTCAGCATACGGAACAAACATGGATATTGCCGCAAATACTGCAAGAGCCATTTCGTACCATGAGTATGGAACAAGGCCAATCGGGCTTACGCGTCCGCCGGAAAGGGAACATGCAAGTATTACCTGCGCCGCATAAGGCATTATTCCCTGGAAAACACATGACCATATATCAAGAAGCGACGCCGATTTTCTCGGATCTACTTTGTAGTTTTCACAGATATTTTTTGCTATAGGGCCGGATACGATTATGGCTACGGTATTGTTTGCCGTTGCGCAGTCGGCAACCGATGACAAAGCGGCTATGCCTATTTCCGCCGATCTCTTTGTTTTGATAAAGCCCTGGATCTTATTAAGCATCCAGTTTATGCCGCCGTTATGAGTTACCATTGCCGAAAGGCCGCCCATCCAAAGTGAGCCTATGAATATTTCTATCATTCCCGTATAGCCCGTATACGTATTTGCCGCAAATCCGATTATGTCAAAACTTCCGTATGAAAGACCGACTATTCCGGCAAGTATCGTGCCTATGCCAAGGGTGATAAACACGTTAAGTCCGGCAAGGGCAAGCACTAAAACCGTGATGTACGGTATTACTTTTATAAAGTTGTAATCAAGCGAGTCCAAAGCGACTACCGTTTCCGGCTTTCCGAATATAAGAAGCAGAACAAATGTTACTATTGCGGCAGGAAGCGCAATAAGGAAGTTTACACGGAACTTATCTCTCATTTCAACGCCCTGTGTTCTTGTAGCGGCGATTGTTGTATCGCTTATTACGGAAAGATTGTCGCCGAATATCGCTCCGCCGACTACCGCGCCCAAAACCAGCGCCAGATTAAGGCCGGCCTTGTCTGCCGTAGCTATCGCTATAGGGCCGATAGCGCCTATAGTACCCATTGAGGTACCGGTTGATATTCCGAGGAATGCCGATATAACGAATATTCCGGCCGTCATATACTGCGCCGGTATTATAGAAAGACCAAGATTTGCCGTTGCGTCAACGCCGCCCATTGCTTTTGCAACTACCGCGAAACCGCCTGCGAAAAGATAAATGCAGCACATTGTAAGTATGTCTTCATTGCCGCAGCCGTTCATAAATATCGTAAAGCGTTTGTTCATCGGTTCTTTTGTTGTAATAAAAGCCACCACAACTCCGCATAATACAGCTATTGGAAGCGGAAGCTGATAAAAGGCCATTTCAACGCCCTTTAATGAAAGGATTATTCCCGTACCAAGGTATACCACAATAAACACGAGAAACGGCATCAGGGCAATGCCTCTTGATTTGCTGTTTTGTTCACTCATAAATACGCCTTCTTTCCCTTTTAATAATGACCTATAATTCCCCTGTGCGATAAAATTAATTTTATTGTTATGCCTTAACTCCCCCTTGCATTGTTAATTTAAATACGATTGAAAAATAATACATCAGCTTTCCGAAGCACATATTATTTTGGCTGAATATATAATATCACACTGTACATCCGTAACGTTAATATGCAAAAGCGATAGTCAGTTATCTGTTTTATATATAATAGGGCGGCTGTTTCGATAAGTTGTTTTGCGCAATACAATAAAAATAAATTTATTATAGTTATCGTTTTAACATATAGCTGGATATGGTTTTTGCATATTAACACATTCAATTCAAAGTGTGCTACAGTTTAGTCAAGGAAAAAAACAACAAACCAGTGTATAAGAAAAGGAGTGTTCATAATGACAGACAACAAAAATATCGGTATAAACACAATGGCTATCCATACCGGAAACATGAAAGACAAGCAGTACCACTCACTTACAATGCCTATATATCAGTCCTCAACTTTTTATTTCGACACATGCGAAGAAGGCGGCAGAAAATTTGCAGGCCAGGAAGCAGGCTTCATTTATACACGTCTCGGAAATCCTACAACGTCGGTTATCGAAAGCAAGGTAGCGGCTCTTGAGGGCGCTGAGGCCGCTGCAGCAACAGCTTCCGGCATGGGCGCAATCACCGCTGCAATATGGTCTATCGCAGGCGCAGGAAAGCACATTATAGCAGACAAAACTCTCTACGGCTGCACATTTGCCTTCCTTTCTCACGGAATCACAAAATACGGCGTTGAGGTATCATTTATAGACACATCTGATATCGCACAGGTTAAAGCCGCACTTAAGCCAAACACATGTATAGTTTATCTTGAAACACCGGCAAATCCTAACCTTAAGGTAGCTGACCTTGAACTTATCGCAACAACCGCTCACGGCTACAACAAGGACATACAGGTTATCTGCGACAACACATTCGCTACACCTTATACCCAGAAGCCTCTTTCACACGGCTGCGACGTAGTTGTTCATTCGGCTACAAAATACATCAACGGCCACGGCGATGTTATAGCGGGCTTTGTTGCAGGAAAGGCCGATTTTATAGGTACAGTAAAGCTTTTCGGCATAAAAGACATGACAGGCTGTGTTCTCGGCCCTCAGGAAGCATTTTATATAATGAGAGGACTTAAGACATTCGAGCTTAGAATGATGCGTCATTTCGAAAACGCAAAGCTTATTGCCGAGTTCCTTGATAAGCACGAAAAAGTTGCAAAGGTTTATTATCCCGGCCTTGAAAGCCATCCAAACCATGCCGCTGCCGTAAAACAGATGAAGAGAGGCTTCGGCGGAATGCTGTCATTCGAGGTAAAGGGCGGCAAAGAAGCAGGAATGAAGTTCTGCAACGCTCTTAAGATGTGCACAATAGCGGTAAGTCTTGGCGATGCCGAAACGCTTGTTGAGCATCCGGCTTCAATGACACATTCGACCTACAACTCCCAGGAGCTTGAGGCTGCCGGCATTTCCGAAGGCCTTGTAAGAGTATCCGCAGGTCTTGAAAACGGCGAAGACATACTTGACGACATCAAGCAGGCTCTCGACCAGATCTGATTTTTTAACCCCATATCCTCAATGTAATATCACATAAAAAAAACAGACAGTTACCGCAATGGCAACTGTCTGTTTTTATATTGTAAAACAACTGCTCTATATCAAAAACCTTAAATTGCAAGTATAAGCAGGATATAAGTCAGTTTTCCTTTGGAAAGCGCAGGGTTATTTCAGTACCAACGCCCGTCTCGCTTTTAAGCTCTATTTCGGCTTTATGAAGCTTTGCGCCATGCTTTACTATTGAAAGGCCCAGTCCTGTACCGCCAATCTGTTTTGAACGGCTTTTGTCCACGCGGTAAAATCTCTCGAAAACCCGTTCCCTGTCCTCAGCCGGTATGCCGACTCCTGTATCCTTTACGGTAAGGCTTACCGTTTTTTCGCCTGCGGCAAGCGTAACCCATATTTTCCCGCCGTCTTTGTTATATTTAACGGCATTGTCGATAAGGTTATATACCATTTCATCCAAAATCTGCGGTATACCTGTTACAAAAGCCTTTTCCGTCTGAAGCGTAACTGAGATATTCTTTTTTTCGGCCTGAGGGCTTAAACGTGAAACACAGTTTTCGGCGATATTTGCCAAATCGACGTTTGTCATGGTTTCTATTCCCGTGTTTTCGTCAAGCTGTGAAAGCTTTATTATATCTCCAACAAGGGTGATAAGCCTTTGTGCCTCATTATATATGTTTTCCGCAAAGTGCGGCACATCCTCCTGGCTTGCTATGCCGTTTTTTATTATTTCCGCAAAACCGGAAATAGATGTAAGCGGCGTTTTAAGCTCATGTGACACATTTGCCGTAAATTCACGCCTGAGAGTTTCACGTTCTTCCTTTTCCGTAACATCCAGAATTACCATTACCGCGCCTACAACCTTTGCGCCTTCGTATACCGGGTTTGACATAAGCTGATATCTCCGGCCTTCAAAATCCATTTCTCTTTCATCATGCGCTCCTGCTATAGCCTGCGCCACCGATTCCCTGAAATGCTCGCTTCTGTTGAGCGCAAGCACGCTGTCGCCGGTTTTAAGCTTATCAGCCTTCAGAAGTCTTAATGCGCTTGAATTATAAAAAACGACTTCTGTCTTTTGGTCTACTATAACAAGACCTTCCTGCATGTTTTCCGTAATCGTCTTAAACTCCTGCTGGCTTCGCTTCAGGTTTTCCATTTGTTCGGCTATCTGCGCGTTCTGCTGTGATATGCGTCTTAAAAGCGGCGTAAGCTCCTCGTATGTGTCCGCTTCGTCAGGATGCTCAAGGTCTATCTCGTCAAACGGCTTAACAAGCTTTTTGGATACTCTGTAGGCAAAAAATGCCGAAAGGGCAAGAATTGCTATGGCTATAAGAAATATCGGCTGTAACACGGAAAAAAGAAGCGTAAGCATCGAATAGTGCGTTGAAGAAAGCCTGAGTACTGTACCGTTATTAAGCTTTACGGCATAATATACGGTTTTTTCGGCTAAGGTTGACGAATATCTTGAACTTTCACCCGAACCGTTTTCCAATGCCGATTTAACTTCCGCCCGCTCCTTGTGGTTTTCCATAGCTGCCGCGTCGGCAGCCGAGTCGTAAAGCACTGTGCCATCGGAGGATATCCATGTTATTCTGGTGTTGTTTTTAAGCCGGCCCTTTATGCCGTTGAAGTAATCCTCATAAGAGCCTTGGAAATCATCAAGAGCCTGAACGGCATATACGGATTCGTTTTTAAGCTCATCGGCATATCTGCTTGAAAAATATTCGTACAGCACTCCGAAAATAAGCACAAGGTTTATTGCCATAGCCGTAAGAGCCACAGTAGTTATGGCACGAAATATACGTTTTGTCATTGGCTGCCACCGCCTATTTTATAACCCACGCCACGTATCGTTTCCACAAAGCTGCCGCATTCTCCAAGTTTTTGCCTTAGCGTTCTTACATGCACGTCTACGGTGCGGCTTTCGCCGTTAAATTCGTAGCCCCATATTGCCGTAAGAAGCTGGTCACGGTTAAAGACAACGCCCGGATTTTTCATAAGCAGGTGCAAAAGCTCAAATTCCTTTAACGTAAGAACAACGCTTTCGCCGTCGGCTTTTACCCAGTGTTCGCTTTCGCTAAGCTCCAGAGTGCCTATTTTAAGCACGCCTTCGTTTTTTTCCGCGCCCGTGCGTCTTAAAAGAGCTTTTATGCGCGAAACAAGCTCCATCATTCCGAAAGGCTTTGTAATATAGTCATCCGCCCCGCCGTCAAGGCCGATCACCTTGTCGTATTCGCTGTCCTTTGCGGTAAGCATTATTACAGGCACTCTTTCGTCTTTCTGCCGCAGCTTTTTAAGCACTGAAAGACCGCTTTCCTCCGGCAGCATTATGTCAAGTATAGCAAGCTGCGGTTTTTTTATCTCATAGCTTTTCCAAAATTCAGACGGACGCTCAAAGCCCGCCGCTTCAAGGCCGGACTTATTAAGTGTATACACAATAAGCTCCCGTATGCTGCTGTCATCTTCAAGTAACGCAATCATCTTTCCACCTCGTAAAGCACATGGCTGCCGGTTATTGAATATTCAACCCACTCGGCTATGTTTACCGCATGATCTCCTATACGCTCAAGATATTTCGCAATCATAAGTATGTCAAGGCAAACCTCCCCGCTTTGCGGGCTTTCGGCTATTATGGATATAAGCTCGTTTTTTACCTGGTCGAATTTTCCGTCAACCACATCGTCGTATTTCTGTACTGCTTTTGCAAGCACAAGATCTTTTTTTACAAATGAGTCTATGCTTTCCGTCACCATGTGTATGGCGGCGTCAGACATATCATGCAGATGTGTGCTGCTTTTGATATCGCTTTTATTTATAACGCGCGTTATCTCGGCAATATCCGATGCCTGGTCGCCTATTCTTTCCATATCCGAAATCATCTTAAGCGCCGAAGATATTATTCTCAAATCTCCCGCTACCGGCTGCTGCTGCAAAAGAAGCCTCATACAAAGCGATTCTATCTCACGTTCTTTATGGTCTATCTGATTTTCGGCTTCCTCGGCCTTAGCCGCGCTTTCATCGTTGTTTTCAAAAAGCGCGCGTACAGAAGCGGATATGGCGTCCTCGCAAAGCGCGCCCATAGTTATCAGTTCCGTATTCAAAAGCTTTAACTGTTCGTCAAAATGCACTCTCATATCAGCCGAACCTCCCTGTTATATAATCCTCCGTCCGCTTATCCCGCGGCATTGAAAAAATTTTTTCGGTATCGTCATATTCTATTGCCTCGCCCAAAAGGAAAAAAGCCGTTTTGTCCGATATACGGGCTGCCTGCTGCATATTATGAGTTACTATTATAATAGTATAATCTTTTTTAAGCGTATCGGCAAGGTCCTCTATCTTTGATGTTGAAATAGGGTCAAGGGCACTTGTCGGCTCATCCATCAGAAGCACCTCCGGCTCAACAGCCAGCGCCCGCGCTATGCAAAGCCTCTGCTGCTGTCCGCCTGACATTCCGAGCGCGCTTTTTTTTAGTCTGTCCTTTACTTCGTCCCATATAGCCGCGCGTCTTAATGACCCTTCAACTATCTCGTCAAGCTTTACCTTTGACCGTATCCCGTGAGTGCGCGGGCCGTAGGCGATATTGTCATATATGCTCATAGGGAACGGATTTGGCTTTTGGAATACCATTCCGACTCTTTTCCTGAGCATGTTTACATCCATATTTTTATAAATATCGTTTCCGTCGAGAGTAACATCGCCCGTTATCACACAGCCTTCAACAAGGTCGTTCATGCGGTTTAAAGTCTTCAAAAACGTAGACTTTCCACAGCCGGAAGGGCCTATAAAGGCGGTTATCTTCTTTTCCTCAAGATTCAGATTTATATTTTTCAAAGCCTGGAATTTTCCGTAATACAAATCCAGACCCTTCACAACAAACTTATCCATTCTTTCCGCCAACCTTTCTCGCAATCGCTCCGGAAACCGCATTTATTACTACCACGACCACAAGCAGTATTACCGCCGTTGCATACGCTTCATTTATATAAAGTCCTTCAGAAAGCAGGCAGTACATGTGCACCGCAAGAGTTCTTCCTGAGCCTGTCATGTTTTCAAACACCTTTGCCACTGTGCCTGAGGTGTATAAAAGCGCCGCAGTTTCGCCTACTATTCTGCCTATTCCAAGTATTATACCGGCAAGTATTCCCGGAACCGCCGACGGAAGTACCGCGTAAAACACCGTACGCAGCTTTCCCGCGCCAAGACCGAAGCTTCCTTCCCGGTAGCTGTCGGGTACCGCCTTAAGCGCCTCCTCCGTTGTACGCATTACAAGAGGAAGTATCATTATTGCAAGAGTCATTGCGCCCGCCGGCATCGAATAACTCCACTTAAGCTTCATTACAAAAAGCAGATATCCGAAAAGGCCGTAAACTATCGAAGGTATGCCTGAAAGCGTTTCTGCCGTTACTCTTATTGCCGAAACAAGCCTGTTGCCTCTTTTGGCATATTCCACAAGATATATGGCCGCAAACACTCCCGCCGGAACTGCCGCCAAAAGCGCGGCTATTACAATTATCACCGTGTTTATTATGGCAGGAAGCATAGACGCGTTTTCGCTTGTGTATTTCCATGCGAAAAGCTCCGGTTTAAGATTCGGTATTCCTTTTACAAGTATAAACACTATTATGGCAAACAACACGCCTACCGTTAAAACTGCGGAAGCGCTTACAATAACATGCAGAAAAAATGAAAGCGGCTGTGTTTTTATGTCTTTGATTCCGGTAAAAGCGCTTTTTCCTTCCATTTACTTAAGCCTCCTTTTTAAAACCGAAAACGCCAGGTTGATTATAAGTATAAACACGAAAAGCACTACAGCCGTTGCAATAAGCGCCTCTCTGTGAAGACCGTTTGCGTAGCCCATTTCCAAAACAATGTTTGCCGTAAGGGTTCTTACTCCAAAAAGCAGTCCCTTTGGTATAACCGGCTGGTTTCCCGCAATCATTATTACCGCCATCGTTTCGCCTATGGCACGGCCGATGCCGAGTATTATTCCGGCAAGTATTCCGGAGGAGGCCGCAGGAAGGACGGCGAAAAACACGCTTCTCTCATGCGTTGCGCCAAGGGCAAGCGAGCCTTCGTAATAGCTTTCAGGCACAGCCCGTATGGAAGCTTCGGCCACGTTTATTACTGTAGGCAGTATCATTACGCCCAAAAGAAGTGATGCGGTAAGCATACTTTTGCCGCTGCCGCCAAAAATCATCTGCATTACCGGCACTATTGCCACAAGCCCGAAAAAACCGTAAACTATCGACGGTATTCCGGCCATAAGCTCCACCGCCGGCTTAAGCACCCTGTAAAGCTTTTTTGAGCAGAATCTTGCCATATATACCGAGCACAAAACACCTATCGGCACCCCTACTATTATGGCGCCCGCCGTCACATACAGGCTGCCTACTATCATAGGGAATATGCCGTAAATGTCGTTTGACGGCTTCCACTTCATGCCGAATATAAAATTTGCAAAGCCTATCTTATGAATTGCCGGAAATCCGTTTGCAAAAAGAAACCAGCATATAAGAAGAACAGCCGCTACAGAAATACAGGCTGCCGCAAAAAACACAAAATGCATAAAGCTTTCCTTAAATTTATTCATGCTTCTTCACCCTTTATGCCGCACGAAAGCTTCTCGGGTATTTCACCCACGCCGTTTATTATGTATTTCGGCGCATACGCAAAGCGGTCTATATCCTCTCTTTTTGTAACGCCCGAAAGCACAAGCACGGTATCCATACCGGTTTCTATGCCGGCTATTATGTCGGTATCCATTCTGTCGCCGATTATTGCCGTATCGTCAGAATGTACGTTTAAAAGTCTGAGAGCGGTACGCATCATAAGCGGATTCGGTTTTCCTATAAAGTAAGCCTGTCTGCCTGTTGCATATTCTATAGGCGCTATAAGACTGCGGCAGGCAGGAAGAATGCCGCCTTCCCACGGTGCCGTAAGGTCTGAACATGTGCCTATAAGCTTTGCTCCGTTATTAACATGTCTTACCGCACGTATTATATTGTCATAGCCGTAGCTTGACGATTCGCCTACAACCACGTAATCCGGGCTGCCGTCGGTAATGGATATGTTCGCGTTTTCAAGCGCCTCATAAAGACCTCTTTCGCCTATCGGATATACGCTTGCGCAAGGATTTTGGCTTTTTATAAAGCTTGCCGTTGCAAGCGCAGCAGTATAAAAATGCTTTTTATCCACATCAAGCCCCATTTTGGCAAGCTTATGCTGAAGTTCTTTTGGAGTATGCCAGCTTGAGTTTGTAAGAAATATAAAATTTTTATTTCTTCTGTAAAGCCACTGCACGAAATCCTTTGCGCCGTCCAAAAGACTGTTGCCGTGGTATATAACGCCATCCATATCGCATATTATGCCTTTTTTCTCTTCTATGCCTTCCATAGTCTTTTTTCACCTCTTTATACCAAAGCAAGACGCCTTATAGGCGTCCTCTTTGGCTGTAAGTTTTTTTATTTTGCCGCGTCAGCCCAGTCTGTAATATTTCCTGTATATATATTCTTTATTGTGTCTGATTTTATTTCCGTCATAGGATTTGCCTTGTTTACAATTATTGCTATTCCGTCAAGAGCGATTACTGTCGGCGTAACGCCTTTTGCTTTTTCATCCGACGAAAGCTCGCGGGATGCCATTCCTATATCACATACGCCCTCTGTTGCCGATGTAATGCCTGTTGTTGAATCGCTTTCCTGAACCTCCACTGTTACATTTGAATTGATTTTCTGATAGCTTTCGGCAAGCTTTTCCATAACAGGCGTTACTGATGATGAGCCGGCCACCGTAACCTTGCCCTTTGCGGCTGTTGCCTTATATGCGCCTGCCGACTGCTTGCTTACATAGCCGTTGCCGGTTACAATCTTTTGTCCGTCATCGCTTAATATATAGCTTATAAAATCCTTTGCCGCATCGCTTAAGCCGTCCTTTGTTACTATGTTAAACGGACGTGATACCTTATAGCTTCCGTTTTTAACGTTTGCCGCTGTTGCTTCGGCACCGTCAACCTTAAGTGCCTTTACAGTATCGTTAAGCGAACCAAGAGATATATAGCCTATAGCCGTTTTGTTTCCGGCCACTGTCTGCTCCATTACAGCGGTGCTGTTTGTTATTTCCGCGCTTTCAACGGTGTTGTCTACCTTTTTGCCGCTTGAATCCTTGCTTTGTATTCCCAAAAGCTCGATAAATGCGCCTCTTGTGCCGGAGCCGTCCTCACGGGATAAAACCGTTATGCTGCCGCTCATTGAAGATACCGTCGCTGTACTTTTGCCTGCTGTTGATTTTGCCGCCGACGATGTTGTGCTTGACGAGCCGCAGCCGGAAAGCGCCGACGCGGCCATTATGCCGATAGTTATTGCCGCTATTAATTTTTTCATTATTATTCCCCTCACTTTTATCTCATTTTTATGTTTTTTCTTTTTTGTTTACAGTTATCAGTTTACCCATGTTTTGTAAAATCTAAAATCTTCGGCAGGTTAAATCTGTGTAAAATAAATTTGCGCATAAAAAAAGCTCTCCAAAGAGAGCTTTTTTACAAACTTTGATTTTTAATTCAGTGCAAATATTTCTTAAGCTTCTGCCGCGGCTTTTTCCGCCTTTACAGTCTTTTTCTTTATTGCCACAAGAGTCGCTATAGTAAGAATTATTCCAAGCACAAGACCGATATAGCCGTTATTGATTACCCCGGCTATTATGTAGCAGACAAAGCATATCGCAGCTACTATCATAGCGTAAGGAAGCTGCGTATTTACATGGTCGATATGGTTGCACTGCGCACCGGTTGACGAAAGTATTGTTGTATCCGAAATAGGCGATACATGGTCACCGCATACGGCGCCTGCCATTATAGCAGACATGGATACAACAAGAAGCTGGCTGTACTGGTTGTTGAATATGGCAAAAAGTATAGGAAGCAGTATTCCGAACGTTCCCCATGAGGTTCCTGTGGCAAAAGCAAGGCCAAGAGAAACCGCAAAGAATATTCCCGGAAGAAAAGCGTGTGAAAGCGCACTGTTATTTACAACGCCGCTTACAAAATCGCCTATCTTAAGATAATCGTTTCCGCATATTCCGCTGAGCGTCCATGCAAAGGTAAGTATAAGTATGGCCGGAACCATTGATTTAAAGCCCTCCGGAAGCGAGTCGGCAAACTGCTTGAATGTTATTACCTTTCTCGGAAGATATAAAAACGCTACAAATACTATTGTAAAAAACGAGCCTATTACAAGCGAAAAAGCCGCGTCGCAGTTTCCGAAGGCTTCTATTACGCCAACGCCGTCAAGTATTCCGCCGGTATAAAGCATAGCGGCTATACAAAGCACTATAAGCACCGCTATAGGAATTACAAGATCCTTTACAGTGCCGCTGCCTGTAATCGAATATGTTTCAGCCGCGTCTTTTGCCGTTACCCTGTTTCCGTATTTAAGCTCGTACTCCTTCATTTTGCCGAAATCAAAATCAAGTATTATAAGCACAAAAATCATAAGAAGCGTTAAAAGCGCGTAATAATTAAACGGAATCGCCTGTATGAAAAGCGAAAAACCGTCAAGGCCGCTGTCTGACGGAAGCGACGACGTTACGGCAGCCGCCCAGCTTGATACCGGCGCTATTATGCACACAGGCGCAGCCGTTGCATCTATAAGATAGGCAAGCTTCGCACGGGATATATTGAACCTGTCGGTTATAGGGCTCATTATTGTGCCTACTGTAAGGCAGTTGAAATAATCGTCTACGAAAATAAGTATTCCAAGCCCTGCCGTGGCGCTTAAAGCGCCTTTTTTTGATTTAATGTTTTTGGTTGCCCAGTCGCCGTAAGCCTTTGAGGCTCCGGATTTTGACATAAGAGAAACAAGCATTCCCAAAAGCACAAGAAATATCACTATGCAGATGTTTCCGCCAACCTTGGCGCTCATTATGTCCACAGTGGCGTTTATTGCCCCCGGAACATTAAACCCCGAAAAAAACAGTGCGCCCGCACAAATTCCGGCGAACAGCGATAAATATACCTCCTTTGTGATCAGCGCCAAGGCTATAGCCAGTATAGGCGGCACAAGAGTCCACGCGGTACCTATCAAAATTATCCCCTCCAGTAAATTAAAAGTGTATTTTCCTTCCAGCAAACTAAACAAGGCTGTCATACAGACAGCCTCGCATGTACACACGTTCAGTATATGAAATTTGTTGTATTTTGTCAATAATTTTGACCCTAAAATAGCTGTCTGAACAGCATTTTCATGCTCCGAAAACCTTAAGCAGAAATCCGGCCACAACAGCCGACCCTATAACGCCAGCCACATTTGGCCCCATGGCATGCATAAGCAGGAAATTTGCCGGATTGGCCTTCTGCCCTTCCATCTGTGACACTCTTGCCGCCATAGGCACAGCCGAAACGCCTGCCGAGCCTATAAGCGGATTTATCTTCCCGCCTGTAACCCGGTACATGATTTTTCCAAACAACACTCCTCCGACAGTGGAAAACATGAAGGCTATAAGCCCGAGTATTATTATTTTTATCGTTTCAGCCGTGAGAAATGTACTTGCAACTGCCTTGCAGCCTACGGAAAGGCCAAGAAAAATAGTTACTATATTTATAAGAGCATTTTGCGCCGTGTCCGAAAGACGTTCAACAACGCCGCATTCTCTGAAAAGATTGCCAAGCATAAGCATTCCTATAAGCGGCGCCGTTTCCGGTATAAGCAGCACCACAAAAATCGTAACAGCTATGGGAAATATGATTTTTTCTTTCTTAGATACTTCCCTAAGCTGAACCATCTTTACGCTGCGCTCTTTTTGGGTGGTAAGCATACGCATTATAGGCGGCTGTATAAGAGGTATAAGAGCCATATACGAATACGCCGCTATCGCTATAGGCGGAAGATACTGCGGCGCAAGCCTTGAAGCCGAAAGTATTGCCGTAGGGCCGTCTGCCCCGCCTATTATTCCTATGGCGGCCGATGTCGGCCCGTCAAAGCCAACGGCGAGCGCCAGCAAAAAAGCCGCGAATATTCCAAGCTGTGCCGCCGCACCCAAAAGAAGCGAAGACGGGCGTGCTATAAGCGGCCCGAAATCAGTCATCGCGCCTATTCCCAAAAATATGAGCGACGGATATATGGCATGTTCCACACCGAAATAAAAATATTTGAAAAGCCCGCCTTCGTCCAGTATTCCTGTAAGCGGAAAGTTTGCCATAAGCATACCAAACGCTATAGGCACAAGAAGCAAAGGCTCAAACTTTTTCACTATGCCAAGATAAAGCAGCACACACGAAATAACAATCATTATAAGCGACCGCGGATCAGCTGCCAATGCGGCAAACCCTGATTCGGTCACTATTCTTTCAATTACGGATACTATTGAAAAGTTCATAGACGTCCCTCCTTTAAGCTATTGAGCATAAAGATGTGCCCGTCTGAATCTGGTCTTTTTCTTTTATATAAACGGCCGTAACGGTGCCGTCTTTGGGTGCTGTTATCTCGTTTTCCATCTTCATGGCTTCAAAGACAAACAGTATATCGCCGGCCTTAACCTTTGCGCCGGCCTTGCAGTTTACCTTAAGCATAAGCCCCGGCATAGGCGCTTCAACTTTTTCCCCCGCGCCTTCGGAAATTACAGGCGTTTTCGGCGCTTCCGGTTCGCTTTTCCGCTCATTGCCCTGCGCTTTTATTTCAACGCTGTCAGCTTTTCCGGCATATACCGCCGTTGCGTTTCCTTTTTCAACCTCTACCTCATATTTATTGCCGTTAAGAGTAACAATATATTTCATACTATCGCCTCTTTCTGTTTTAAATAGCCTTTATTTTTCTGAAAACGAGCTGTGAAAGAGGTATCCCCGTTTCGTTGCTCACTATGGCCATAATCATTGCGGCTGTTTTTTCGTCTACGCCTATAAGCGCCACGTCTCCGCCGTAAACCGTATCTGCGGCTGTTTTTTCTTCTTTTCCCTCAGCAGACGCTTTTTGTAAAACCGCATCATCCGGCGCTTTTTTCCGCTCTGAAGCGGCTATTGCCTTCGACATAATTATTATTATAAGGCAGATGACCGCAAGCACCACAAATACTACGGCAAACCCGCTTACCGCTATTACCAGTGCGTCAATAACCGTCATACAGTCATGCCTCCCTTATTGTGTATGATGCGACAAGTGCTTTTTTCATTTCGCGTTTTTCAAAGAAGCTTTCGGCATATTGCGGAAAAGCGATGTAACTAAGTATGTCCTCCTCGCTTTCCGCCTTTGCCCCGAGATATGCCTTTGCTTTTTCGTATTCCGGCTCCATTGTATCGGCAAAACGTCCTTCTATCGGTTTTTCGGTTCCAAGGGCTTTTGCCTTAAGCTCAGAATTTATTTCTCCCGGCGCTCTGCCGTATTCACCTCTGATATATGCTTTAACCTCGTTATTTATATTCCTGTACCTTTCTCCCGTAAGCACGTTCATAACCGCCTGTACTCCCACCATCTGCGACATAGGGGTTACAAGAGGCGGATAACCGAGATCTTTTCTTACCTCAGGCGTTTCCTTAAGCACCTCGTCAAGGCGGTCGGCAGCGTTTTGCGCCTTAAGCTGGGAAACAAGGTTTGAAAGCATTCCGCCCGGTATCTGATACTTAAGGGCGTCGGCCTTTACCGTAAGAACATACGGGTCGAAGGTTCCGTCAGACATGTATTTTTTAGCCACAGGCACGAAAAAGTCGTTTATCGCCTTAAGGCTTTCATATTTTACACCGCAGTCAAAACCAAGCTGGGTAAGAGCGTATACCATCGATTCGGTAGCCGGCTGGCTTGTGCCCGATGAAAAGCTGCTTGTTGCGCAGTCTATTCCGGCGGCTCCGGCCTCGGCGCATTTAAGATAAGTCATAAAGCCAAGACCGGTCGTTGAATGTGTATGCACATAAACCGGAAGCTTTATGTTTTCGCAAAGTGCTTTTACAAGCTCATAGCCTTCCTTTGGGCTCATTATTCCGGCCATGTCCTTTATGCACAGCGAGTCGCAGCCCATAGCCTCTATTTCTTTTCCCGTTTCAACATATTTTTCTATGCTGTGGATAGGGCTTAACGTATAGCAGATCGTGCCCTGGGCATGTGCGCCGCATTTTTTGCATTCATCCACAGCCGTGGCAATATTTCGCATATCGTTAAGTGCGTCAAAAATACGTATTATATCTATTCCGTTTTTAACTGCCAGACGCACAAAACGTCTTACCGTATCGTCGGAATAATGACGGTATCCAAGGATATTCTGGCCTCTCAAAAGCATCTGAAGTTTTGTGTTCGGCATTTTCCTTCGTATTACACGAAGTCTCTCCCACGGATCCTCATCGAGAAACCTGAGACAACTGTCAAATGTAGCTCCGCCCCAGCATTCCACAGAGTAATAGCCGGCCTTATCCATGCTTTCAAGTATACCTTCAAAATCCTGAAGCTTCATGCGCGTTGCCATCAGAGACTGATTGGCGTCCCTCAAAACGGTTTCCGTTATGTTCAGTTTCATAAAAGTCCCTCCCTGCGGCAAAATACTTTTGAGTTGGTTCTGCAAATATAAACAAAAAGAATACCTCCTATTAATAATTATTATACCACAAACATTTTAAAACTTATATCGTAAATTGTGACAAAACCGAAATTTGTATATTTTTTACTGTTTGATTTTTTTGAGCGTCATTTAAAAACTCTTTCGGCGCAGTACCGTTTATTATATTGCAATTAAAAACCCGATATTACAGGTGCCGTAAATTCGAGTTTAATTATTGTCATGTTATTTGTTGTTTTTCCTGCTTTCAAAATGTAATCTGTATTAAATTGTTGAAACTTGGCGTTGCTGATGTTAAAATTATGATGTTTATCAGACACGCATCAGATTGGAGCAGATATTAATGAACATAAAAAAGGTTATGGCGGTTTTTCTGTTTTTGTTCTCGGCGGCGGTTTTTCCAAAAGCCGCTTTGGCACATACGGTAATCACTGCACCGGTTGACAGCCGGCCCGTAAGCAACACATATTTAAAAAAGCTTGCGGCAATACATTCCGACAGCCTCTATACAGTAAGCGCCGATGTTCTCGATTTGTTTACCGGCTCAGCCTCCGACCATTTTGCAGACAGCGCCGGCGTAAGAAAGCAGATACTTTCTTACACCGATAAAAACGACAACTCCGACACGGCGGTAATACTCAATATGTCCACATATATAACCGGCGGCCTTATCGGCAGCAGATGTGCCGCAAATTACGTCAACACGGACAGCGCCTTAAACGAGCTTTCATCTCTTACCGACAGATATAAAAACCCCAAATACTACGTTGTACTTGCCATGCCGCGAAATCTTCCCGAAACCCGCGGCCAGAAAATATGGCCGGATGACAAACCTCTTGCCGGCATAGGTTACTTTTATGTTAACCGTAACGGAAAAAATGACTATATATCCGCAAACTTTGCTTCCGTTACACCTTCGCAGTTTCTTATGGAATACGGCTATGTATACAACAAACGCTCTGAGCTGGGAAGAAACAAACTGTCACCCTGGGAAAAAGATTATATTGATTATGTCGAAAAAAACTATGTCAACAATCCTTCCTACTCTCTATACATCAGACAGTACATAACTCCTTTCAAAAAGACTGCAAGCCTTGCCAAAACCCTTCTGCAGTGGCAAAAATCAGGCCGCATAGATGAAGTGGTATTCGGAAACGATGATTTGCAGGCACCGGAATTTATTTCTTACGCTTTTTCAAACCTCGACAAAAGCTGGATACCGGCTGAAAATCAAAGCCCTGTAAAATACAGCTTTTCACGCGCATATATGTCAACCGACAGCGAAAGCGTAAAAAACAGTCTTATAAATATCTATTCCAAAAACGAATACCGGCTTGCGCTTGCCGGAAAAAGCACGAACGCAAATTTTATATTCGGCATGGATGAAATACCTCAGCTTGTATACGCAAGGTTTCTTTCGCAAAAATCAGACGCTCATGCGGAATTTAATATTGTTTCAAACTCAGCCGCTCCGCGCTCTGCCGACTATGACGTGCTTGCCCCGTCAAGCCTTATAAATAACACCGTAAGCTTTGTATCGGCTCAAACCGCCAAAAGCGCCGGGCCTATATCGGTTTTTGTCTGCGATTACGGCTCAGGCCTTGACGTAAACGGCACATGCAAAAAGATATATGCCAAAACCGAACCGGTATCCCTTATTGAGCTTTATACAAACGATACCGTTAACGGTAAAAACGAGGTCTTTAAGACGCTTTTAAATAACGCTGAAACCGGAAGCGGGTACAAGGGTATATTCGATCTTGCCTCATTCAGCGCATGGAACACAAACGCAAACGCCATAGGTCTTGGAATAGCACAAAGTGAAGTTTACATGCTTTCTTTAAACCAAAGCACGGATACGGCGGCTTTTGCGAAAGCCCAGCAGGAGGTTCTGCTGCAGCATGTGCTTGACGACGGGCTTTATATCGCAAACGAAAGACAGCTTCTCAGGCTTAAAAATTACATTCCGTCTGCATCGGAAATGCAAAACAGCGAAAAGCTTAAAGCAGGCATATATTTTGACACAGTAAAAGCGGCGCTTTGCAAAAGCCGCATAGACATAAACGGCGGACTTTACCAAATAACAGACGTGTCAGCCGAAAAAATCGCATTCCCGTGGAAACGCATTTTCGACTGTGAAGCTGACGTTTCCGTAACGCTTGCCAAAACACAGACACCTTCTTAAATTTATTCCGGAAAGAGGAAGCCAATGAAAATCGGTTTGGATGTTGGTTCAACCACCATAAAAGCCGTAGTGCTTGACGACAACGAAAAGCTTGTCTACAGCCGCTACGAAAGACATTTTTCACGGATAGCCCAAAAATCCGTGGAGCTTATAAGCGACATAAAAAACAAATTTCAAAACTGCGCCTTCAGCCTTGCCATAACAGGCTCGGCCGGCATGGGAATGGCCGAATACAGCGGCGTTGACTTCATACAGGAGGTCTATGCCTCAAAAGTAGCCGCCGAAAAAAACATTCCCGATGCAGACGTTATAATAGAACTTGGCGGTGAGGACGCTAAAATCATATTTCTCGGCCAGTCGATGGAGGCACGCATGAACGGCACTTGTGCCGGAGGCACCGGAGCCTTTATAGACCAGATGGCCGTTTTGCTTGACGTGCCTACGGATGATATGGATTCGCTTGCCGAAAAGCATGAAAGGATATATACCATAGCCTCAAGGTGCGGCGTTTTTGCCAAAAGCGACATACAGCCGCTTTTAAACCAGGGCGCGCAAAAAAGCGATATTGCGGCAAGCATTTTTTATGCCGTTGTAAATCAGACAATAGGCGGTCTTGCCCAGGGCCGTCCGGTTGAGGGAAAAGTGGTATATCTCGGCGGGCCGCTTACATTTATGCCGCAGCTTAGAAAGGCCTTTGACGAAACATTAAAGCTAAAAGGCATTTGCCCTGAAAACTCACTTTATTATGTAGCTCTTGGCGCGGCATACTGTGCAAAGGAAAACACAGACACCGACCTTGTTTTACAGAAGCTCTCACATTATGTATCGGTATCGGAATGGAGCACTCTTGAGCCGCTTTTTGAAAACGAACAACAGTACGCAGCTTTTGCAAAAAGGCATTCCAAAGCCGATGTAAAATACGGAAACCTCGAAAACTACTCCGGCAGAGCCTATATAGGCATAGACGCCGGCTCCACAACAATAAAAGCGGTCGTTATGGGCGAAAACAGGGAAATCCTGCATTCCGTATATATGCCAAACAGCGGAAACCCAGTGCCTGTAATGAAGGAATTCTTAATTGAGCTTTACGAAAAAAAACCGGATATAAATATCGCTTCGGCCTGCGTTACCGGTTATGGCGAAGATATAATAAAAAACGCGTTTCATGTGGATTACGGCCTTGTTGAAACAATGGCGCATTTTACTGCGGCAAAATTTTTCATGCCGGATGTTGAATTTATAATAGACATCGGCGGCCAGGACATGAAGTGCTTTAAAATAAAAAACGGCGTTATAGACAACATTTACTTAAATGAAGCATGTTCCTCCGGCTGCGGCTCGTTTTTGCAGACATTTGCCAGCACTCTCGGATATGATACCGAGGAATTTTCCAAAATGGGGCTTTACAGCAAAAAAGCCGTGGATTTAGGCTCCCGCTGTACTGTTTTTATGAATTCCTCCGTAAAGCAGGCGCAAAAAGACGGAGCAGGTACAGGCGATATTTCAGCCGGCCTTTCCGCAAGCATCGTAAAAAACGCCATATATAAAGTAATTCGTCCGTCGTCAATAGACGAGCTCGGCAAAAAAATAGTGGTTCAGGGCGGTACGTTTTTAAACGACGCCGTGCTTCGTGCTTTTGAAAAGGAGCTTGGCGTAAATGTGGTGCGTCCGGTAATAGCCGGTCTTATGGGCGCTTACGGCTGCGCCATATATTCCCAGAACAATGCCGGCAAAAACAGCCATTCGTCAATACTTGGTTTGGACGCGCTTAAAAGCTTCAGCCACAGCGTTAAAAACGTAAACTGCGGTCTTTGTCCGAACAACTGCCGGCTTACCGTAAATACGTTTGGCGACGGCGGGAAATATATAGGCGGCAACCGCTGTGAAAGACCTGTTACAAAACGTGCTTCAACCGACGAACTTAATATATATCGTTTTAAGCAGGAACGGCTTAAGGCGCTTTTGCCCGTAAAAGGAACCCGCGGCACAATAGGTCTTCCTCTTGGGCTTAACATGTATGAAATGGCGTTCTTCTGGCACAGCTTTTTTACAGCTCTCGGCTTCGAGGTAATTCTTTCGCCGCTTTCCGACAGAAGTATATTTCTTCGCGGACAAGCCACAATACCGTCTGATACCGTATGCTTTCCGGCAAAAATGCTTCACGGGCATATAAAATATCTTATGGAAAAAGGCGTGGATACTATTTTTTATCCGTGCATGAGCTTTAATTTCGACGAAGACCTCGGCGACAACAATTACAACTGTCCGGTAGTTGCGTATTATCCTGAAATAATAGCCGCAAACATGAAGATGGAAAACGGTGTGCGCCTTATAAACGATTATGTAGGCGTACACAAAAGACATGATTTTCCGAAAAAGCTTACCGCCATACTTTCAAAATACTATGACGGCATAAAATATAATGACGTTAAAAAAGCCTCCGACGCGGCTTTTAAGTCGCATGACAGATATTTGGATGACGTGCGTGCAAAGGGCGATGAAATAATTAAAAAAGCCGTTTCTTCGGGAAAGCACATAATAGTTCTTGCCGGAAGACCGTATCACGTCGATCCTGAGATAAACCACGGAATAGACACTCTTTTGGAAAGCATGGGTCTTGCCGTTATATCCGAGGATGTGCTGAGCGGAAAACTAAGCCGTTTTCATGTAAACGTGCTTAACCAATGGACATATCATTCGCGGCTTTATGCCGCCGCAAAATACACCGCGGGCAAAAAGAACATGGATCTTGTTCAGCTTGTAAGCTTCGGCTGCGGCCTTGACGCCATAACCACAGACGAGGTGCGCTCAATAACGGAAAATGCCGGAAAAATATATACCCAGATAAAAATTGACGAGATAACCAATCTTGGAACAGTCAAGGTAAGGCTTCGCAGCCTTTTGACAGCCTTGCGCCAACAGGAGGTCAAAAAATAATGGCTGAAATAATTCGCGATAAATTCGGTCGTGTTATTTTTACAAAAGAAATGAAAAGGGAGTATACGGTGCTCGTGCCTGACATGCTGCCTATACATTTCAATCTTATGAAAAACATATTTGAGGCCGAAGGCTACAAGGTCGGCCTTTTAGACAACAAAGGCCCTCAGGTAAAGCAGCTTGGCTTAAAATACATGCACAACGATATATGCTATCCGGCGCTTCTTGTGGCCGGGCAGTTTATAGACGCACTAAAAAGCGGACAGTACGACACAAGCAAGGTAGCCTTTGTAATAATGCAGACAGGCGGCGGCTGCCGTGCGTCAAATTACATCCATCTTCTGAGAAAAGCCATAAAAAGAGCCGGCTATCCGGATGTTCCTATAATATCCTTCAATCTTTCCGGCCTTGAAAAAAATACCGGTTTTAAGCTTACGCTGCCTATAATACGAAAGGTTTTGGCAAGCGTTATGTACGGCGATCTTATAATGCTTTTGAGAAACCAGACACGTCCTTACGAGGTCAGCGAAGGTGAAAGCGACAGGCTTGTAAAAAAACTTGTAGGCGATCTGTCACAGCAGTTCAGGGCTTCAAAGGGCTATGCCTTTCGGCAGATGAAATCAAACTTTGACATGATAATCAAAAGCTTTTCGGCAATAAAGACCGAAAAACGCGACAAGATAAAAGTAGGCATTGTAGGCGAAATCTACGTAAAATACGCAAGGTTCGCCAATAACGATCTTGAGGAATTTTTGTTCGAGCACAACTGCGAGGTAATGGTTCCCGGACTTTTGGGCTTTTTGATGTTCAAGGTTGACGCAAGGATACAGGATAACCTGCTTTACGGCGGAAACCTTATACGCAAGCTTCTGGCAATAAAGCTTCTTGACATGCTTGAAAAAACCGAAAAAACATTTATGGAAGCCGTAGGCAATTCACGCTTTACCCAGCTTTCGGCATACCAGCATACAAAACCTCTCGTAAAAGGCCTTATCGGCCTCGGAAACCGTATGGGCGAGGGTTGGTTTTTGCCTGCCGAAATGATAGAGCTTATAAATTACGGCTACAACAATATCGTCTGCGCACAGCCTTTCGGCTGTCTTCCTACGCATATATGCGGCAAAGGCATGGTGCATAAAATAAAGTCGATGTATCCAAATGCAAATATCGTGCCTATCGATTACGATACAGGCGCCACAAAGGTAAATCAGGAAAACAGAATAAAGCTTATGCTTTCGGTTGCAGCCGAAAAGAAACACTGATGCCCGAAGCGTCGCACGGCCTTCCCGGTTGCTTTTTATCCCCTGCCCTAAACGGCATTATTCATGTTGCCTTAAATTTTGACAGACAGAAATACGGAGGTTCAAAACCATGAGTAAAATTATTGTGTTGGTTGGAAGCGTCAGAAAAAACGGCAATACGGATGTTCTTTCCAGAGCCTTTTGTGATGGCGCGGGGCAAAATAACGATGTGGAAATCATATCTGTTGCCGATTATAAGGTCAATCCCTGCATAGGATGCAATTCATGCTTTCAGTCAAAAGGAAATTCATGTTTTCAAAATGACAACATGAAAATCATATATGACAAGCTTTCTGAGGCGGACATGCTTGTAATCGCGTCTCCGGTTTATTTTTATGGCCTCAGCGCACAATTAAAGGCGGTTATTGACCGGCTGCACAATCCTTTAAGAAACAGTTTTAAGATAAAAAAGCTGGCGCTGCTTCTTGTTGCCGCCGACAATCTGGCGGAAGTGTTTGACTCGATAATAACGCAGTATAAACTGGCATTGAATTATTTTAAGCTTGAAAATGCAGGCATGATTCTGGTCCGCGGCGTTAAAGACAAAGGAGATATAGAAAACAATAAGGAGTTAAAGGCCGCTTTTGATTTTGGAAAATCCATTTGCTGAAATACAATTTGCCGCCGAAGAATTATGCTGCATCAAAAACTTCGGCGGAATAGTTTTGCCGTGTTTATTGTACTGCTGTGTGCAGGTTTATCTTTGTGTGCAAAATTATGTATCAAGCTTTTTTAATTTAAAATGATTTTTTCTGAAGCTTATATAGCCTTCGTCGCGCATACGGCAAAGCTCCTTTGACATTGCGCTGCGGTCTACCGACAAAAAGTCCGCAAGTTCCTGACGGTCAAAAGGTATATACAGGTCGGAGCTTTTGTTTTTAAGTTCTTCTGACGAAAAATAAGATATCAGTTTTTCACGGGTGGTCTTTTTTGACATATGCCGTATTTTTGTATTAAGTATCAGGTTTTTAGCCGCCAGCATTCCTACAAGATTATTCATTATTGCCGCGTGTATATCGCAGGAAACCGGATTTTCAATAATGCTTCTGGCGTTTACAAAAAGCACCTCGCACTCCTGAGCCGCAACCGCGCTTACCTCGCACACCCGCGGATACATAAGCGCATAAACCTCGGCGAATATTTCGCCTTTTTTTACGTCGGTTATTATACTTCTTGTTCCCCAGAAATCCTCGTTTATTATGTGCACCGTTCCTTCAAGCACTATTCCCAGACTTCTGACCGGTTCGCCGGCAGTAATTAAAAACTCGCCTTTTGAATAGGTTCTTTTTTTTGACTGTGTCTTTGTGAGCAATTCCGATATGTCTTCTTCGCTTAAATTTTTAAAAAGCCGGATATCCGAAAATTTCATTAAAAAGTCTCCTCATTCGTTGCAAATACAACACAATTTTTTCAGAAACTATAATATCATATATCCAACAGACAAACAATACCTTAAAGGAGGATACAAAAATTATGGAGAGAAAAATAATAAACATAGACGAAGAAAAATGCAACGGCTGCGGCGCATGCGCAAAAGCATGTCATGAGGGCGCAATAGCAATGGTCAACGGAAAGGCAAAACTTATGCGTGACGATTACTGCGACGGCCTTGGCGACTGTCTGCCGCAATGTCCTACAGGCGCAATAACATTCGTAAACAGAGAAGCTCTGCCGTATGACGCAGAAGCTGTAAAAAAGAGCAAGTCCGTTCCGGCAGACATTCCTTTTTTCGGCTGTCCGGGCACACGCTCACGCACAATAGAGCACAGCGAAACCGAAACAAAACCGGAAAACACGGATTATAGCGAAAACACCTCAAAGCTTCGCCAGTGGCCGGTTCAGATAAAGCTTGCGCCTGTAAACGCGCCATATTTTAACGGCGCAAATCTGCTTGTGGCGGCAGACTGCACATCTTATGCCTACGGAGATTTCCACAACAGGTTTATCAAAAACAGAATCACTCTTATTGGCTGCCCTAAGCTTGACAGCATTGATTATTCGGAAAAACTTACTCAGATAATAGCGGAAAATGACATCAAAAGCGTTACTGTTGTAAGAATGGAAGTTCCGTGCTGCGGCGGAATTGAAAACGCCGTTAAGGCAGCTCTTATGAAAAGCGGCAAATTTATTCCTTGGCAGGTAATAACCATTTCCACCGATGGACGCATACTTGATTAAGTTCGGATTTTAAGACAGTATTTTTGGTTTAAATAAAAAACAAATTTTTCATAAAATTTTAAACAAAAAACTCTTGATTTTATTGTGTATAGTGATAATATATTCGTTGGATTAGATGTAAACAATAATTATTATCCCACTAAGAGAAAAGAGAAAATAAAAATGCTGCGCATACTTACAAACCTGAACATTCTCGTAATAGTAGTAATGACACTTGCATATTTTTATCAGCTTGTATATACGGCAGTAGGTCTTATTTACCGCAATAAAATACCAATACTGTCGGAGTCAAACCCTCACCGCTTTGCCGCGCTTATATGCGCCAGAAACGAATCGGCCGTAATAGGGGAGCTTATATCAAGCCTTAAAAAGCAAAACTATCCGTCAGACATGCTTGATGTTTACGTGCTTGCGGATAACTGCACCGACGATACGGCCGAAAAAGCCGAGCAGGCCGGAGCCATAGTTTACAGACGTCAGAACAAAGAGCTTGTAGGCAAAGGCTACGCCCTTGACTATCTGTTTGACAAAATAAACCAGAAAGACGGCATCCGTCATTATGATGGTTATTTCATATTTGATGCCGACAATATAGTAGACAAGAACTTTGTTTATGAAATGAACAAGACTTATTCCAAGGGCTTTAACGCTATCACCTGCTACCGCAACTCAAAGAATTTTGCCCACAACTGGATTACCTACGGCTACTCGCTTTGGTTTTTGCATGAAGCGCGCTTTATAAACTATCCGCGTATGCTCCTGGGAAACGGCTGTGCAGTATCCGGAACCGGCTTTATGGTAGCTTCAAGCATAATCGACGAAAACAAGGGCTGGCCGTTCCACCTCTTGACTGAGGATATACAGTTTTCAGTAAACTGCGCCATAACCGGCTGCAAAATAGGCTACTGCGACAAGGCAATAGTATATGACGAGCAGCCTACAACCTTCACTCAGTCATGGACTCAGCGTATGCGCTGGGCAAAAGGCTTTTATCAGGTTGACGCCAAATACATTGCCCCTCTTTCAAAGGGTGTTGTTACGGCAAAGGGCAGAAAGATGACCTGCTACGACATACTGATGACTGTGGCTCCCGTAATGCTGTTTTCAATATTGTTTACCGCATTCAATATTTTGGCAGCGACAACATACTTTACTGCACCGCCTATAATTGCCCAGATAATAATGGCAAGAACAATGCAGTTTATGATATTGACGGTAGCTTCAGCATATCTCGGGCTTTTCGTTGTAGGATTCCTTACGGTAATAACCGAGTGGAATCGTATATATGCTTCGCCGCTTAAAAAGTTTTTATACCTTCCGGTATTTCCTCTTTTTATAGCAACATATATTCCTATTGCTCTTGTGGCACTTTTCATGAAGGTCGACTGGAAGCCTATAAAGCATTTTTCATGTTCAAACGTACAGGGTTCGATAAAGACCGAAGGACAAAATTAAAATTTCCAAGCCATGCACAATTTCGTGTGTGGCTTGTTTTTTTTTCGCTTTTTTTGCAAAAACAACACCCGCTTTGATTGCCATTTGCTGTATTTTATGTTAATATAAAAATAATTTTGAATATACGGAGGGGTCAAAATGGATATGGTTTCAGTAATATTGCCGGCATACAACAGTAAAAATACTGTATGCAAAGCAATACATTCCGTTCTTCGCCAATCCTACGGCAATATAGAGCTGATAGTGGTTGACGATTGTTCAACAGACGGCACATCATTGCTTTTACAGGCTATGGCAAAAAAACATTCCACCATGACCGTATACACAAACCCATACAATATGGGAGTTTCATCCAGCAGAAATGCGGGCGTACTCCATTCCCACGGAAAATACATAGCCTTTATTGATTCAGACGATGTATGGCACAAATTTAAGATAGAAAAACAGGTGCGGATTTTAAAAACCACAGGCTGCGATCTCTGCTATGCCGCAAGCATTATAATGAACACCGACACAAAGCTTGCTATTCGTCAGGTGCCGTTGAAAGCCGACTATAAAAGCCTGCTTAAGGAAAACTTTATCGCCTGCTCAAGCGTGCTTATACGGCGTGAGGTTTTGCTTCCGTTTAAAACAGGTTTTTTCCATGAGGATTATGTGCTCTGGCTTGAGCTTTTGAAAAGCGGCATAACTGCAATAGGAATAAATGAACCGCTTCTTTTCTACCGTCTTGGCGGCCGTTCCTCAAACAAGTGTCTCTCGGCTATACACAGATGGGAAATATACAGAAAAAGCGAACACTTTGGCATACTGCGCTCAGCTTATTATTTTATGTTTTATTCTGTAAACAGGCTGTCCGATATGTTTCATATTAAAAAAGCCCTGCATATGCAGTATTGCAGAAGATAAAAATATACGCCCTGCATAAGATTAAATGCATGACGTATATTTTTTTTTGGGAATTTTTATTTTTAGGAGTTTTTTATTTATTCTATCTCAAAGTGCAGCTTAGTATTTTTTCCAGATCGCTGAGCATAAAGCAGTTGTTTCCGGCTATGTTTTCCGACTGAATATCGGTTTTTGCACCGTTTATACAAAGGTTCCAGCCGGAATCCGATTTGCCGGACGGCACGAAAGGCATCTGTATATTCTCGTTTCCTATTTTTTCATAGGACGCTTTTGTTTTTATGTACACGCATTTTTTTGAAGCGTCAAACTCAACAGAAAACTCGTTTTCCGTTCCTTTAAGTGCCGCCGCGGCATCTCTAAGCTTGATAAAACCGTCAACCGGTTCTTCGTCTGCCGCTTTGTCAGCCTTAAAAAGCCAAAGCTGTGCCGGTTCGGCTTTTTCGGCTATTGATATTTCAGGCTTGGCCTGTGCGCCTTTATATGTAAATTTTTTGCTTCCGCTGTCGTAGGTATAGTCCGTTATGTCTAAGCCCTTGTTTGCGCCGTCTGATGTTTTTGTGGTTATACCGAAATCATTGTCGTTTGTAACGGCTATTGTTTTTTTGTCATCAAGCAGGCATATGCCCTCTGCTTTTTCTGATGTCCATCCGTTTTGTCTTAAATCTATATATTTTTCCTTGGATACAAAGCAAATGCCGCTAAGCTCGTCTGCATTTTTGGCATATTCCAAAGCTTCGCCGTTATATGTCATTTTGCTTATATCCGTGGCTTTTGACAAATCAGCTTTATATATCACATTGCTCATTGTTTTATCTTTAAGCGTTCCCTGCTCTATTACCAGAAGCAAGTTATCGTTTACTGCGTATATGTCTCCTATTTTGCAGTCCTTTGGTGATTTGTACTGTGACACGTCTACCGGATAGGCAAACATCTTCGTTTTCTTTGTCTGCGGGTCAAACTCTACAAGCCTTGTAAAGCAGGCAGTTTTACTCGTTTTTCCGTCAACGTCAAGCACGCTTTGAACAGCCGCTATTACTTTTCCCGAAGGTGTTACGGTTATTCCCTCAAAGCCCCTGTTTGGTATCCTGTATTTTAAAATATCGTCAAGACCTTCACCCGGCCCATATTTTTCCAATATTTTACCGGTTGAATCCGCTTTTACTATAAACGGGCCGTATTCGTCGCACAGCCAGAAATTGCCGTCTTTATCCGTGGCTATTCCCTCTGTATCAAGGCCGTTTGAATCGTAGCCTATGTCGTTAAACGACATATCAAGCGCCGCTTCGTTTGTTGAGCCTATATTTCCGGGAGCAATCGGAAGGCCGGTTATTTTTTTGCCGCCGTCCGTAATGTCAATGGCAGAAACGGCTTTCGCGTCTGTTTTGCTTACGCTGATCACGCCTATGCTCGGCGTAAATGACGGACACGGAAAAATTTTTGCATCGCTTGTTTTTCCATCCTTAACATATTTTGGCGCATCGGCATTTGGTCCTCTGTCGGTAACGGCATAAAACTGCAAATTATCCCCGTCATAGCCTTTGAATGTTACTCCGGAGCCATAGCCTGTTACAAGGCCGTTTGCGAAACCGCTGCCTGTAAAAGGCACCTTAAGCTTATCAGGCACAGATACGTTATATGTCTTTACACTGTCAATTTTGCATTGCGAAGCATATGCCGCTGAAGGCATTATAAATGCCGAAGCCAGTATAACAGGTAAAACCATTCTTTTTTTCATGTTTTATCCCCCTTATTTTTTTACTGAAAAAAGTATAAAATAATAAGGTTTCTGTTTCTATCATATTTCAGTTAAGATAAAGTAAAGCAAATGTTATATTTATACCATGTTTTTATTTCTATTGAGCAAATTCGCCGTAAATGATATAATTATATTTTAATGGCTTTTTGCCTTATTTACATTTACTTACAACAGAGGTGCTTACATGAAAAACAACAAGTCAAAGACAGACCTTGTAAAGCTGATACTTGAAGACCAGTATGAAAAAGACCTGCAAAGCGAGGAAATAATCCATCTTTTGCTTGAAAACAAGATTTCAAAAAACACAAGTGCTGACGAAGACAAAAGTCTTTCCCTCGGCGCCCGTGCCGCAGACAGCATAGCAAAATTCGCCGGAAGCTGGATATTTATAATAATATTTATCGCTTGCCTTTGCGTGTGGATACTTTTGAATTTGTTTATGCTTACCCATGCCGTAGACCCGTACCCGTTTATACTGCTTAATCTTATACTCTCCTGTGTCGCAGCCATACAGGCGCCTGTAATTATGATGAGCCAGAACAGACAGGAAGAAAAAGACCGGATGCGTTCGCTCAATGATTACAAAACCAACCTTAAAACAGAAATAATAATTGAGGATCTGCATCAGAAGATCGATAAGCTGCTTGAAAATCAGGAACGTATCGACAGCGACCTTAAGCGGCTTATAAAAAACAACAATACAAAAAAAGAATAAAATAAAAAAACTATCCTTTCGGATAGTTTTTTTATTTGCTTACATAAGGTTTGTGTCGGTAAGTTCGTCTACAAGCAGCATATGTGAATAAACCTGGCTGATTATTGTATTTTCAAGGTTTGCCACATTGTACTTTGCCTGTTCGACATCGATTGATGTCGCTCTGCCGTTTGCGTAATTCGTTTCGGTTCTGGCAAGAGTATCTTTAAGTATCTGAAGCTGATCTATATTGCTTTGATAGCTTTTTTCGTTTTCCATACACTGGTTATATTCCGAAAGAAGTGACTGGTAAGCGGTATTCTGCGAATCTTCATAGCTCATTTTAGCCGAGTTAAGCGAGTTTTGTGCGCTCTGATATCCCCCGACCTCGCTGTTGCTTATTACTGAAAGGCTTGTGGTCTGCTGTGTTGTTTCATATGTCTTTTTTGCCTGAACAACAGAATTGCTTAAAGCAACCTTTCCCTTTATATAGCTGTCTACAGGCACTGTAAGCTCAAAAGCTTCAAACTCCGGTTCATAAACGAAGTTGTACCTTGTGCCGGTGGCTGCGCCTATAAGTATATTAAGCGCCTCATAGTCTTTGTCAAGCGCCGACTGCTTGTTTGAAAGGGTTTTCTGGTCGTCCTCATATGTCTTTTCAGCTGCCGTAAGATCGCTTTGCGAAATCTTTCCGAAGCCGTATTTTGCTTTTGATATTGCAATGTTTTTCGACTCAAGAGCAATGTTCATTTTCAAAAGTTCAATAGTCCTCTGGTCTTCTATAAGCGAAATATACGACGACTTTACCGAGTTTTCAAGCTTTGCCTTCTGTGCCTCAAGATTTGTCTGCGAATTTTCATAGTTGGTTTTTGAATTGATAAAAGATATGAGTGATGAAAAACCGCCGTCCTCATCGCCTGCCATAGCCGAGTTATACGAGCTTTCAAGAGTAGTATCGGTAAGGTTTATGCTGGCAGAGGTCTTGTTTATAGACGAACTGTTGCGTATAGCCTTTTCGGTAGCCTGCGAAAGCGTAAGCGTTTCAAGTGACGAGTCGCTGTCTACTGTAATATAGCTTGTATATTTATTCCAGAGCGACTGGGCTTTGGCCGATGTTTCCGTCGTATCCGACGCCGCAGCGGACGACGTTTCGCCAAAAACAGAAACGGATGAAAACACAAGCGTTGCCGCGATAAAAAGCGCCAAATATTTTTTCTTCATTTTACAGACATCTCCTTATACGTTTTATTCAAACCTGAGAGCCTCGATAGGGTCGAGAGCGGCCGCCTTTCTTGCAGGCGTTACGCCGAATATAATGCCAATCGCCATTGAAATGCCTACCGCACCAACTATGGCCGTTACACTCATTACAGGCGTTATGCTTACTATCTTGCCTACTATATACGAGCCTATCCATCCGAACAGCAGTCCGAACAAACCTCCCATACCGGTAAGTATTATTGCTTCCGTTATAAACTGAAGCAGTATATCCCTGTTTTTAGCTCCTATGGCTTTTCTTATGCCTATTTCCTTTGTTCTTTCAGTTACCGTTACCATCATTATATTCATAACGCCTATGCCGCCTACGAGAAGCGATATGGCCGCTACAAAGCTTATGAAAATCGTCACATATGACAGTATCGAATTTATGCTGTCTACCATTTCTGTGCTGTCTTTTATATAATATTTATCCGAGTTTTTGTGAAATGTTGAAAGCGCCGACAATATGTTTGACTGCAAAGCATCACTGTTTTCAGCGTCAACCGGCACTATGGATATTCCGCCGAGCGTCGAGCCTGTAAATACTTTCATGCAGGTAGATATAGGCATTATTATTTCTTCCGGATATTCCGTGCTGTACTCTGTCGAAGACGTATCCGTGTTTTCGGTAATTCCGACTACCGTAAGCTTTGTCGTGCCTTTCCATGATTCTACCTTTATCTTCTGGCCAAGCACGCTTTCATCGCAGATTCCGAATACTTTTTTAGCCGTTGTATCCTGTATGACACAGACATTGTTTCGCATCTCAACGTCGTTATCGGAAATATATCTTCCGTAAAGCACCGTATCGTTATTTATATATTTATAGTCGGCCGTAGACCCTGTAACCGACGCCTTGCTTGTTTCGGTAGGATTAAGAAGCTTTACATAAGCGTTGTTTGAGCCGGAATATGTAGGCGCCATGTATTCTATGCCGCTTACGTCTTCCTTAAGCATATAGTAGTCATCCATGGTAAGCAAATCCCTTGTTTCAATATCTTTTGAGCTTACAAGGCTAACCGTGAGAGTTCCTGAGCCGAAGGACTCGAATTCCTTTTCTATGGCCGCCTGCGAGCCGTTTCCTATGGCAACTATTATTATAACGCTGCTTATGCCTATTATTATGCCGAGCATTGTAAGGAAGGTACGCATCTTGTTTGACAGCACGTTTCTGAGGGATGACTTAAGGCATTCTAAAATATTCATGCTTTTTCACCTCCCGAAAGAGTTCTGTTTTCAACAGGATGATCGTTTATTATCTGACCGTCCTTAAAAAGCACTATCCGTTTTGTAAACTGTGCCACATCCGGTTCGTGTGTTACCATTATTACCGTAACGCCTTCGTCGTTAAGCCTTTGGAATATTTCCATTATCTCAACCGTCGAACGCGAGTCGAGGTTTCCGGTAGGCTCGTCGGCCATAAGTATTGACGGATCGTTTACAAGCGCTCTTGCAATGGCAACTCTCTGTCTTTGGCCGCCTGAAAGTTCATTTGGCTTGTGGCGCACACGTTCGCCAAGGCCAACCTTTGTAAGGGCCTCCATTGCCGTTTCCTCTCTCAGCTTTCGCTTTGCTCCGGCATATACCATAGGAAGCTCGACGTTTTCAAGCGCCGAAAGCTTCGGCAGAAGATTAAAAGACTGGAACACAAAGCCGATCTTTTTGTTTCGTATATCCGCAAGCCTTGAGTCACGGAATTTTGCCACATCCTCGCCCTCAAGATAGTAAGCGCCCTCGGTCGGCCTGTCAAGGCAGCCGAGAATATTCATCATTGTGGATTTTCCTGAGCCGCTCGTGCCCATTATTGACACGAACTCGCCTTCTTCGATAGTCAGGTTTATATCTTTAAGCGCCATAACGGCAAGCTCGCCCTGATTATATTTCTTATATATATTTTCAAGCTTGAGTAAAGGCATATTTATCATCCTTTCCCCGCTTAATTGGCTTTGGTTGTGCCGCTTGTATGAGTAGTGCCTCCGCCGCCGCTTGGGCCGCCGCCTGACGGCATTCCGCCGCCTCCGCCGCCCGGGCCGCCGCCTGACGGAGCACCGCCACCGCCGCCGCCGAGAAGTCCGTCAAGCAGTCCTCCTGAAGATGAAGACGAGCTTGTGGCCGAACTTTTAACGGTTGTTGCGTAATTCATAAGGTCCGCTCCGTCCTTTGTTGATGAATCCGGACTTTCAAGTATCACGTCGCTTGCTTCAAGACCGCTTGTTACCTGCATATACGAATCGTTTGTGACGCCTATTTCAACGGTTGTTTTCTTAAGCTTGTTGTCGCTTCCTACTTTGAAAACATAATAAGTGCTGTTTGTGGAATCCTTCATTACAGACGATACAGGAACATAATTTGCGTCGGAAACATCCTTTACTATTATCTCCATGTCAAAGGCAAATCCCGGCTTGATAAGGTCGTCGTTATCGTCCATATGCACAAGCACAGGCACTACCGTTTCACTGCCGCTTATTGTGCTCTGGCTTTGGGCGCTCGGCTCTATTTTAGTAACATGGCCGTGATATGTAACGCCCTCTATTCCGTCTGTCGTAAGCTCAACCTCCTGCCCTACGGCAACCTTTGATATGTCATACTCGCTTACGTAGGCAAGCACGTCAAGCTGGGTAAGATCTGCTATCTTCATTATTGCCGTTGAATCGGTAAGCATCTGGCCTGCAACGGCGCTGCTTTGTGTTATTGTTCCCGCAATCGGGCTGTAGGTTGCTTCCGAAAGCTTTGAAAGATTGGTCTGTGCTTCCTCAAGAGCCATCTGAGCCGAAGCCACTGTATTTTTCTGTTTTTCGTAGCTCTCCTTTGTGGAGGTATCGTTAAGCGGGCTTTGTCCGTTTGAAAGCGCAAGCTGTGCTTTCTCAAGAGTAAGCTCGTTATTTGATATTGCCGACTTTAACGTAGCTCTGTTGTTTACAAGATCGTTGTATTTCTTTACCGCGTCGTCATAGTCCGACTGGCTTACACCGCCAAGGGCAAGCATCTGCTCGTCATAATCAACGTCTTTTTTGGCGTCTGTTATGTCGGTTTCGTTATCGGTATATGACTTGTTTGAATCATCAAGCGCCTTTTGCGCCGTTGAAACCGCGCTCTTAAGGTCAATGAGCTTTGTGCCGTCAGCCGACTGGGAAAGAGAACTAAGTTCAATATTTGCGTTGCTTAAAGATATCTGTGCGGATTTCACCTTATCCTCAAGCTGCTTTTTGTCGTCAGCAATGTCATAGGTAACAAGAAGCTGTCCCTCTTCAACCTTGTCTCCGACTTCGGCATACACCTGATCCACTGTCTGTGAAAGCTCAATAAATATCGACTTCTCGTCGGTCGGCTGAACCGTGCCGGAGGCCGTTACTCTTTCGTCAAGCTCGCCCGTCTTTAATGACGTTGTTTTAGGCGCCTCAACATGCGTGCTCGTCTGTTTTGATTTCCTGATTCTTATAAATACCACCGCAGCAATGGCAAGCACTAGTATAAGCACCAGAATAATTATCAATCTTTTTTTCCACTTTTTCACTTTTTTTCACCTCGGAAGAAATTTGTAAACCTGTGTTTTTATACACATGATACCTGGCGCTTCTGTTTATCAAATGACTTCTTTGTGACGAAAATGTGAATCTTTGTGCTGCTTTTTTTTAATATGCTTTTTCATTATACATTTTAAAAGCATGAAAAAAACGTATTTTAAGTATTTTTAAGATTTACTTAAGCACCTTTAAGGATTTTGAATATTTATTTCCCTCCACAGTAGAAAATACGCCGGTTTTTTGATATAATAAAATTTAATTATACACATATCAATAATTATAGGACGGTATACGAAAAATGTTAAAAGGCAAAACTGTGCTTGTGGGCATCACAGGCGGAATAGCTTCATATAAAATGGCAAACTGCGTAAGTATGCTTCTCAAACTCGGCGCTGACGTTTATGTGCTGATGACTCAAAACGCCACAAACTTTATCAATCCTATTACTTTTGAAACACTTACCGGCCACAAATGCATAGTTGATACTTTCGACCGCAATTTCGAGTTTAACGTGGCGCACGTATCTCTGGCCAAAAAAGCAGATGTGTTTCTTATTGCTCCGGCAACGGCAAACGTTATAGGTAAAATAGCAAACGGAATTGCCGACGATATGCTTACCACAACCGTGATGGCCTTCGACAAAAAAGTGATTATCGCTCCGGCAATGAACACACACATGTACCACAATCCGTTCTTTCAGGAAAATCTTAAAAAGCTTTCTTCCTTCGGCTGCGAAATAATTCCGCCTGACAGCGGCTATCTTGCCTGCGGCGACACAGGCGAAGGCAAAATGCCGTCTGAGGAAACGCTTATAGATTATGTGCTTATGGAACTTTCACATAAAAAAGACATGACCGGCATTAATGTAATAATAAGCGCCGGCCCTACCCAGGAGGCTATCGATCCGGTTCGGTATATTACAAACCACTCAACAGGCAAAATGGGATATGCGCTTGCTTGGGCGGCTGTAAGACGCGGTGCAGGGGTTACTCTTGTAAGCGGCGTTACAGGGCTTAAAAAACCGCGGTTTGTTGAAACCATTGATGTTACAAGCGCCGAAGATATGTTTAACGTATTCAAAAATCGATTCACGAATTATGACATAATCATAAAGGCTGCGGCAGTTGCCGACTACAGGCCAAGCGAGGTTTCCGACCAAAAGATAAAGAAAAAAGAAGGCGATATGTCTATTGCCCTTTCAAGAACGCCGGATATAATCAAATATATGGGCGAAAACAGGCGCAACGGGCAGTTTATATGCGGTTTTTCAATGGAAACGCAGAACATGGTTGAAAACAGCCGCGCAAAGCTTGACAAAAAACACATCGACATGATTGTTGCAAATAACCTTAAGGTCACCGGTGCAGGCTTCGGAACAGACACAAACGTAGTTACCATAATAACCAAGGACAGCATAAAACCGCTTGAGCGCATGAGCAAGGACGAGGTTTCAATGGCCATACTTGACGAGATACTGCTTAAAACAAATAAAGACGGGGGAGATCAGAGTTGATAAAACGCTTAACATTGAAAGCACAGGCATACAATTATCTTAAAAACGAGATCCTTGAAGGCCGAATAGAACCCGGCGTTATATATTCCGAGCAGAAATTCGCCGATGATCTTGCCATCTCCAGAACGCCTATAAGAGACGCTATTTTGCAGCTTGCCCATGAGGGTTTTGTAAAGATTCACCCAAATAAGGGCATATCCATAAAAGAGCTCGCCTCCGAAGATGTGCGTCAGATTTTTCAGGTAAGAACAGCAATCGAGGGTTACTGCGGAATGTATGCGGCCGAGCGTATAAATAGCGAGGAATGCGCCCAGCTTATACACGATCTTGAAAAACACCTTAAAGCCGAAAAAACGATAATAGATGCCGGCGGCGACTGCAAGCACTTTATGGCCGACGATACCGCATTTCATATGTGCATTACACAGTTTACAAAAAACGAGCAGATAATCAACATCATGCAAAATCTGCGCGGAAAGATAGACCGCGTTGGCGTAATATCGCTCGCCCAGAAAAATCGTCTGCAAAACACATTAAGCGAGCACACTAAAATTGTGGAAGCTCTGAAAACCGGCAAACCGGACAAGGTATATACCGCTATCAGAAACCACTTTGAATATTGTCAGGATATATTTGTAAAATAAAATCACAGCGGTATCGCGCACAGTGCGGCACCGCTTTTTTTATTTTTAAGTTTTTATTTTTTTAGCTGCCGCAAAAAATTAAACAAATATTATGTTTATTAATTGTACATAACGCAAATAGAATTTCAGAAGCTCTGATGATAAAATGATTGTAACATGTTACATACTAAATTAAGGGGGTAATTTATTTGAAAATTACAGCAGTTGAGACCATCCAGCTTCCAGCTCATCCACGGCATATTTGGATAATGGTGCATACCGACGAGGGAATAACCGGAATCGGCGAGGCAACCGACAAGGTGGAGCTTACAAAAGTAGCCGTGCACAATTTCTGCGCCGAAATTATTCTCGGCCAAAATCCGCTTGAAAACGAAAAGCTTTGGGCCATGATGTATGACAGTGCAAACTACACCGGCTATATGGGCGCGGAAATGCGTGCCATGGGCGCTATAGACATGGCATTGTGGGACATAAAGGGAAAAGCGGCAAACATGCCTGTTTATGACCTTTTAGGAGGCAAAACACAGGAAAGCCTCAGAGTTTACAATACCTGTATAAGCTACGGCAAAATCCGCGACCGCGAAATGTTTATGGAAGATGCAGGCGCTCTTGCCGAAGATCTGCTTAAAGACGGCATAAAGGCAATGAAAATCTGGCCGCTTGACAGCCTTTCAACCCGCTATAACGGTCAGTATGTAACCAGAGAAGAAATACGCAAAGGGCTTTTGCCTTTTAAAAAAATACGTGACGCCGTTGGCGACAAAATGGAGATCGCACTTGAAATGCACTCCAGATGGAACGTGCCTATGGCCGTAAGAATAGCCGAAGAAGTTGAGCAGTATGATCCTATGTGGTTTGAGGATCCTATACCTGTAGACAACATAACCTGCTTTGCTAACCTGCGCAAAAAAGTTAAGCTCCCTATTCTTGCAAGTGAGCGTCTGGCTACAAAATACCAGTTCCGAGAGCTTTTTGAAAAAGATGCGTGTGATATTGCGATGTTTGATGTAAGCTACTGCGGAGGAATAACCGAGTGTAAAAAGATAGCCGCAATGGCCGACGCCTATCATCTGCCTGTAACCACCCACAACTGCGGTTCGCCTGTAATGACTATGGTGGTTTCACATCTCATGATAAGCTGTCCAAATACAAACGGCATAGAAACCGTTCGTTCACTGTACAAGACTTTTGACATAACAGACGCCGGCGTCGACATACGCGACGGACATATTTATCTTTCTGACAGACCGGGGCTTGGGATTAACCTTCTGCCTGAGGTTTATAATGCCAAGGATACTATCCATACCGTAACCAGTAACGTGCGTCACGACCAGATGTTTGCCGTAACCGGGGATCCGTGGGCACAGTCGCCGGGCGACAACAAGGCCGGAGTAATAAATGTAAAATAAATCCATTCAAATACATTTGACTTTCGGTAAGTAATTATATACAATAGGTGTATAAGAGGGAATATGTTTGTATATGTGTGTGCAAAACCGGAGGTAATGTAAAATGGATGACAAAAGCTTCAGAAATATGGATCTGTATAAACAGAACCTTAAAATGGATAACGACCAGAAATTAAAAAAATACAAGGTAAAAGAGGAAAAAGAGCCTAAATCCGCAATATGGTGGATGATAATGATATTTTGTATCGTTTACGGAGTACAGATAGTTTACCATAACATACTTACAAACGGCGGGCTTTAATTTCAGGCAAAAATGCAGACAGACCGGCAATGGAGTGCATAGCTTCATACCGGTCTGTTTTTTTGTTGCAGATTTATTTTTGAGCTTTCTGTAAAAAGTCATTTTATGCCGTATTTAATTATCTTTCTCCTTATTGTGGACAGGCTCATATTCAATTCCTTCGCAGTTTCCGCCCGTGAGCCTTTGTGCCTCATTAAACAATCCTGTATTGCCCTTTTTTCATTTTCTTCAAGCTGAGATTTGACAGATATATTTGAAATTTCTTTTGAATAATACGCATGTATTTTGTTTTCATTTGATGAACTTACTTTTGTAAATTCATTTTTACAGATTGTATTTTTTCAGTTTTCTGTAGAGAGTTGCGATGCTTATCCCAAGCATGTCCGCCGTCTGTATCTTGTTACCCTTGCATTCCAAAAGTTTTTCTATTAACATTGTTTTTTCGGAAGCCTCTATTCTCTTTTCAATGTCCGTGTTTTCTTCTCCCTGCTTTACATCAGGTATAAACGACGGTTCCTTCAGATTGTTTATCATATCTTCAAAGCTGTATTTAAGCATATCGCTTTCAAGCATAAGCGACAGTCTTTCAAGCATGTTTTCAAGCTCGCGTATATTTCCCGGAAAGCTGTAATTGCCAAGCATATCAAGTATTTTTTTTATTTCCCGCTCATGCTTGATATACACATTTTTCAGGTCTTTTCTGTACATTATTGCATGGCTTAGAGGGTAAATATCTTCCGGACGTTTTCTTAGCGGCATGAGATCCAGCCTTAGCACATTAAGTCTGTAGTACAAATCAAGCCTGAAATTGCCCTTTCTTACTTCTTCATGCAGATTTTTGTTGGTAGCGGCTATTACTCTTACATCTATAGGCACTATAGCGTCGCTTCCTACGGGACGTATCTGCTTTTCCTGAAGCACCCTCAAAAGCTTACTCTGAAAGGAAAGCGGCATTTCGCCTATTTCGTCCAAAAATATTGTACCCTTATGCGCTATCTGAAAAAGACCGATTTTTCCGCCTTTTTTTGCACCGGTAAAGGATGAGTCAGCGTAGCCGAAAAGTTCGCTTTCAAGTATTGTTTCGGTAAGCGTTGAGCAGTTTATGGCCACAAACGGCATGTTTTTTCTGTCGGAATAATTGTGTATGCTCTGGGCAAAAAGTTCCTTGCCGGTACCGCTTTCGCCTGTAATAAGTATAGTTGAGGATTTTCCCGCGTATATTTTTGCAAGCTCTTTAATTTTAAGCATATCCTGATTTTCGGTAATTATATCGTCAAAATGATATTTTGCCTCGAAGCCCTTCTTGGCAAGCTGGCGTCTGTACTCCGTCGATGTTTTTTCAACAGTTTCTATTTCCCTGAAAGCGGCAATCGCACCTATTACAGCGCCGTCTACGTATATCGGAAACCTGTTTATAAGCACCGGCCTTTTAAAACGGGTATCATACTGGTCTCTTTCCACCACGCCGGCTTCAAGCACGCGTTTAAGGTGTGAATTTTTAAACAGAACATCTATATTGTCACCTAAATATTCTCTTACCGGAATATTTGTAAATTCTTCATACCATTTATTGGCATATATTATTTTCCCTTCCTTGTCTATAATTATAAATCCGCTGTATGATGCCTCAAGCATAGTTTCCATTGCATATTTAAAAACATAATTGTCATAAAGCTTTGAAAATGTTAATTCGTTCATTCTTTTTCATTCCTCATTTGTATTTTATCCTCAAGCGTTAAAAACATTTTTATATATTTTATCACAATTATATCATTTTAAAATGGTTTTTAATATTATTTTGATAAAAAACGATAATTAATTTCGAAAATAAGTATACAATATTCTTTATTATTGTACTAAAACATATACAATGCTTGATTTTGCAACTTTTTTTCTTCCGATGCATTTTTGGCACGCGTTTTGCTATTTATATCAGTGCAGGAAAAAAATTTTAGTGTCAATCATCAATCAGGAGGGATAAAAATGAACAATGCAGGAGCTTTGAGTAACATAAAAATTCTGGATCTTACAAGAGTGCTGGCCGGTCCGTTTTGCACTATGATACTGGCTGATATGGGCGCTGATGTTATTAAAATAGAGATCCCGGGAAAGGGCGACGATACCAGAAAATACGGGCCTTTTAAAAACGGGGAGAGCATGTATTACGCAAACGTCAACAGAAGCAAAAAAAGCATCACTCTCAACCTTAAAAGCGCCGAAGGCAAGGCTTTATTCCTTGAAATGGTTAAAAAAGCCGATGTAGTCGTCGAAAACTACCGTCCCGGCGTTATGGATAAATTAGGTCTCGGATACGACGTCTTAAGCAAAACCAACGACCAGATAGTTTATGTTGCCATTTCCGGTTTCGGCTCATATGGCCCTTATTCTGACAGACCGGGCTACGACATCATTGCCCAGGCTATGGGCGGTCTTATGTCTCTTACCGGCTGGCCTGAAACCGGCCCTACAAGATCGGGAAACGCCATGGGTGATGTGCTTGGCGGATTAAACGGCGCTATCGGTGTTTTGGCCGCACTTCACGGAAGAAGCGTTACCGGAAAAGGCCAGAGAGTCGATATCTCTCTTGTGGACGGCATAACCGCCGCATTGGAAAACGGTATAGTAAGGTATGAAGCTACCGGAAAGATACCCGAAAGAACCGGCAACAGATATTCAACCCTTTATCCGTACGACTCCTTCAAGGCCAAAGACGGCGACTTCGTTCTCGGCTGCGGAAACCAGAAGCTGTGGGAAAATTTTGCAAAGGTAGCCGGAATGGAAGAGCTTATAACCGACGAAAGATATCTTGACGGCACAAAGAGAATAGAGAGATTTGAAGAACTGAAGGTAATCATAAACAACTGGGCTAAAAACTACACGGTAAAGGAAGTTGTCAAGCTTATACTTGATGCCGGCGTACCTGCCGCTCCTATATTCAACATGGAAGACCTTGTAAACGACGAGCACATAGCAAAAGCGCGTGAAATGTTTGTTCCGGTCAAACATCCGGTTATAGGCGATATGCACGTAATAGGCGACGCCGTAAAGCTTATGGGAACAAAAAACGGCGTAAGATGGCCGGCTCCGGCTTTGGGCCAGCACAACGGCGAGGTATACTCCGAGCTTCTCGGCCTTACAAAAGAACAGCTTGAGGAATACAAAAACAAAGGTGTAATCTGAAAATGTCATAAATACTTTTATCCTTTTCTAATACGGATAGCTCACAAAACATCTTATGATATATAATCGGTTTAGGATAACCTTTGGAGGCGATAAAAAAATGAAATCATATTTTGGACTGGCAGTCGAAAAAGAAAACAACAAAATGATAATCCGTATAAACAGGCCGGAAATAAACTGCAAAATAAACCGCGCAACGGGAAATGCTATTATTGAAGCAATACGCGATGCAAACTCTGACGACGATGTGCGCGTAATCATACTTACAGGCACAGGCGAGTATTTCTGCGGCGGCGGAGAAGTAGACAATCACCCGAACGGCTCGCTTAAGGACTATGTTAATTATTCCGAAGCTTTCTGCAACATACACTATGCAATATACGACTCCTTTAAGCCAATAATCGCTGCCGTTCAGGGCAAGGCTGTGGCCGGCGGCTTTTCGCTTACCGAAGCCTGCGATATGGCTGTATGCTCCGAAAAAACAGTTTTCGCACTTCCTGAGATAACCCACGGCCTGTTTCCTATGATAGCTCTTGCAACTACCGGAAAGACAGTTCCTAAAAAGGCGCTTTTGAAGCTCAGCTTTACCGCGGAAGTAATAAGCGCGGAAAAAGCAAAGGAATGGTCGATTGTAAATGAAATAGTTGAAGACGGAAAAGTGCTTGACAGAGCAAAGGAAATGGCCGACGAAATAGCACAGTACAGCGCAGACGCCATAGCTTTTGGCAGACGCGCATATTACGCAATGAACAACATGCCTTTAAGGGATGCTCTTGAGTATTCGAGAGCCGCTCTTTTCGGTACTCTTTACACAGATGATGCCATAAAATTCGGACATGCCGTTCAAAACGGACAAATTTCAATGGACTATATCAAATCCAAAAAATAAAAAGCAGCATTCCCAAAAGGAGATGACATACTCATGTATGACAATATAAGAATTATAGAAGTAGGCCCCCGCGACGGCTTCCAAAATGTTAAAAAATTCATACCTACAGAGCAAAAAATTGAAATAGCGGAAGCTTTAATGAACGCCGGTTTTGAGGAAATGGAGCTTACTTCATTTATAAGCCCTAAATGGATACCGCAGATGGCAGACGCGGCTGAAGTAATAAGCGAGCTTAGGCATTTTCAAAAAGAGAAAGGCCTGAAAACCGTTTTTGCCGTACTTGCACCTAATCCAAAAGGAGTCGAAAACGCGTCAAAATGCGATATCGACTGCATTTCATACCCGATTTCCGTAAGCGAAAGACATAATAAGGAAAACGTTAACCGTACAAGGGAACAAAGCTTTGAGGAGCTGGCAGAACTCATCAAAGAACATGGCAACCTTGATTTTACCGTAGGTCTCGCAACATCCTTTGGCTCGCCGTATCTTGGAGAAGAGATAAAGACAGACGACGTTGTACGCATGGCGGTAAAGGCATTCGATGTCGGAGCGACAAGTGTGGTCGTTGCCGATACTGTGGGAAACGGCAATCCTGATTTTGTCGATAAAACTCTTGAGGCTCTTAAGGGCTATGTTGATTTTGACAAGCTGCATATGCATCTTCACGATACATTCGGCTTGTCACTAACCAACACAATAATCGGTCTTAAGCACGGCATCAAGGTTTTTGAGTCTGCGGCAGGCGGCCTCGGCGGCTGTCCTTTCGCTCCGGGAGCAGCCGGAAACGTTGCTACCGAAGATGTGCTCAATCTTTTCGACCTTATGGGTGTAAAGACCACGTTCGAATATGACATTAAAGAGCTGTACAGAGGAATCGGACTTATTGACAAATATGTAGACGCTCCGATAATAAGTCACGCTTATAAATTTTATGAATGTAACCACGCATTTAAAGCCGAAGCAAAATAAAAAAATATTGCCAAATTTTTTAAGGAGGGAAGCTTTATGAAAAAGAAGATTTCAGTTTTACTCTCTGCCTGCGTTATATGTGCTCTTGCACTAAGCGCCTGTGGTTCATCAAAAACGACCACTTCATCAACAGCGGCAGGCTCCGCCAAAGCAGCAGGCTCCGCAACAGCAGCTTCAACGTCAACCTATAAACACAGCTTTACAGTAACCACTCCTCTTGCCGATTCCCACAGTGCCGTAAAGTATATAAACGACGCCTTTAAGGAAATATCCGACAAGACCGGCGGAAGAATAACCGGCCAGGTTTATGCTTCAAGCCAGCTTGCTTCCGGCCAGATGGCTACCGCAATGGATATGACGGTTAAAGGCACTATAGACATGCAGTGTGCCGGAAACTCCATATACGGCCCATATATAAAGGACTATGAGCTTCTTGGCATTCCGTTCCTTTTCCAAAACCACGCTGCTGCCGACAAGGTTCTTTATAACAAAGATGTTTACGATTACTACAGCAAAAAATGTGAGGAAACAAACCTTCATCTTATGGGCTACATGGAAAACGCATGGATGGTTTACACAAACAACAAGCATCAGATGAAAGTGCCTTCAGATCTTAAAGGCCTTAAGATGAGATGCGGCGACGGCGATCTTGTAGAAGCAGCCATGATGAATCAGGGCGCAAGCGTTGTTCATATGAGCCTTACAGACCTCTATACCTCGCTTCAGCAGGGCGTTGTAGACGGACAGGATAACGGCATTGCCGGAGCTGTAGTTGCAAATAAGCTCTACGAAGTACAGAAATATATAACAAACGTTGAATTTACCTACAGCCCGTTTGTTGTTGTAATGAACAACAACCTCTGGAAGCAGATTCCTGAATCAGACCAGAAGATTATGACCGATATATTCCAGAAATATATGAAGGAACAGGTCGATTACAACCGCAGCCTTATAGAGCCTAACCTTCAGAAGATAAAGGATTTCGGCGACGACGTTTATACACCTACAGCCGACGAATTAAAGACATGGCAGGCACAGATGGGTGCAGACAGTGATGCAGTTAAAAAGGTACTTGAAAAGAACTATAACCAGGACTTTGTAAAGACGCTTTTGAGCGTAGCAAAAGATGCAAACTCGTCAGCTTCCACAACAACAACAAAAGCTGCCGCTTCATCTGCTGCTTCATCGGCAAAGAAGTAATTGCTTGAATTTGTAATTTGTTTCTTTTGAGACTAAAGTATCTTAAGCGGCTTTTGATACTTTAGTCTCGCACTAAAAACAAAAAGGGGTGAAATGTATGCCAAAAAAAGACGATAAAGATAAAATGCTCCCCGAGGAGTACTTTGTTGCCATTATTATAACCGTAATGCTTGCTTTGTGTTTCTTTAATGTTGTAACACGTTATCTTTTCAGCAAGACTCTGCTTATAACAGACGCTCTTTTAAGCAATCTCTTTCCTTGGGTTACGTTCATAGGCGCGGCAATCACATGTTTCTACAGCAAAAACACCGCTTTTACCCTGCTTATGGATTCACTTCCTAAAAGATTTCAGAAATATGTAGATCTGCTTACACTTATCACGTCAGTAACGCTTTTCGGTTTTCTTTTTTATTTCGGCTGTGTAAAGGTTAAAAGCTACATAGACTATAAAACAGTGCTTACAACAATGAACAATATGCCACGATGGATATTCTCGCTGTGCCTGCCGATAGGCTCTGCGTGCTGTATAATACGTTCGTTTCAGGTATTTTTCATGTCACTGAAGGGCAAAAAGCCGGAGAAAATTGAAATAGAATCCGTTATAAAGTCTGATGGCGACGAAAAAAAATAACAGACAAAGGGGTGAAACATAATGAGCAGTGCAACTACCGGTATTATTCTCATAAGCATATTTTTTGTATTGCTGATACTTAGAACGCCGATTTCATTTTCGCTCAGCCTTGCAACAATAATAACGCTCATTGTTTCGGGTTTTGCGCCTGAAATGTTTGCCGATATAATGGAATCAGCCGTAACAAGCACGATGCTTCTTGCAATACCGTTTTTCATAATAGCCGGAAATGTAATGGATAAATCCGGAATTTCAAAAAGAATAGTACATTTTGCCGAGCTTCTTATAGGCGATATACCCGGAGGCCTTGGCATAATATCAGTTATAATAACAGTTTTCTGGGGCGCAATATCAGGCTCAGGCCCTGCAACCGTTGTTGCCTTGGGCCCGGTGCTTATTCCTCTTATGGTAAACGGCGGTTACGACGTAGCTTTCGCGGCAGCAATAGTTGCAGCCGGAAGCGGCATAGCGATAATTATACCGCCAAGCATAACATTTATAGTGTTCGGCGTAGTAGTAGACGGAACTTCAGTAGGAAAGCTTTTTGCTTCCGGTATACTTCCCGGAATAATAATGGGTTTGTGCTTTTGTGTATATGTATTCATATATTCATTAAAGCATGGCTACAGAGGCAAAAAAAGAGGTACTCCAAAGGAGATCTGGAAAGCCTTTCTTGGCTGCTTCTGGGGAATACTGTCGCCGGTAATAATTCTCGGCGGCATTTACGGCGGCATATTCACCCCTACCGAAGCCGCTTCGGTTGCCGCCGTATACTCGCTTATACTGGGGCTTTTCGTATACAAAGAGCTTAAGATCAAGGATATACCAAAAATTATGGCAGACAGCGGTTCAAATACAGCCATGATACTTCTTATTACGGCCGGCGCCGGAGTTATGAGCTGGCTTATAACCACAAGAGGCGTAGCAACCATAGTAACCGAGCTTCTCTTGGGAATATCCTCGAACCCAATGGTAATAGTGCTTATGATGTTTGTAGTTCTTCTTATAGCAGGCTTCTTCCTCGACGGAATATCCATAGTATATCTTTTCTGTCCGCTGCTTGTACCTGCAATAAAGGCTTTGAACTACGATCTTACATGGTTTGGCGTAATAATGATAATGGCTATAGCAATAGGTATGATTACACCGCCTGTTGCCTGCAACCTGTACCCTGCGGCACAAATTGCAAACGTGCCTTTGCACAGGATAAGCAAAGAAATAGTCGGTCTTGTTATAGCCGGCATTGCGGCAACGCTTTTTGTAATATTCATTCCGCAAATTGCTTTGCTTATACCTAATGCCCTCGGGCTTTAAAAAAACAGCTTCGGAAACATTTTATATATCTTCCCTCAAGGTCCCCGCTTTATGCGGGGGCTTTACTTTTTTGCAAAAAAAAGAAAGCGCATATTGCAGCCTTTATACGCTTTCCTTCTGTTTTCCCTTATCTTGCAAGCAGCGCTTCCGCTGTCTTTTTGAAATTATTTTTGCTCTTTTTCTGCACAACTTCCATCCATCTGTCAGGAAGATACACCGTTCCTGAATATGCTCCGCATATAGCTCCGCAGATAGACCCGTTTGTATCGGCATCATCTCCGGCATTTACCGCCGCCAGTATTCCGTCGCGGGCATTTCCCTTTACTGCGTAAAATACCGCAAGCGCCACCGGCACCGATTCGTAAGCGAACATACTTGCTCCGAAAACACCTACGATCTCGTCCAAAACATCACTTATGTCACATTCTTCTCCGCAGTTGTCAACCATGTGCTCTATAAGCTTTATTCTTCTTGAAACACTTGGCGCACAAATATCCGTACCGATTTTTTCGCCGTATTCCGCTCCTTCGGCTGCCGCAGCAAGCACTTCTGATGTTGACATTCCGCCTCTTACGCCCGCCGCAACGGCACACGCAACGGCACATGCCGCCGCAACAGCAGGCTTGCTGCCATGGCTTGGAAGCGAGCTTTCACAAGCCGCCTTCATACATGCCTCAAAATCATCGTAATATTTTATTCCAACCGGCGCCACTCTCATTGCCGAACCGTTTGTTGCGCCTCTGCCGGAAGTAAGCTTCGGATCTTTATCCTCTATAAGCGCCTCAAGGAACCGTCTTGTAGACGGGCCGATTACCGTGCTTTCAAGCATTTTCTGCTCAATAGCCCATTTTTTCATTTCGCTGTTGAAAGCATCTTCTGAAAAACCGTTGTTTTCTATAAGCACTTTGCTCAGTATTACACCCTCCATTGTATCGTCGGTTATGTCGCCTGCGTCAAGCTGTGCATGATAGACCTGCTTTTCCGCCTCAGGCTTTAAAAAATCCGAAATAAAACCGTAAGTGCTTCTTATTTCCTTTCTTGTAAGAAACGACGCCGGCATTCCCATTGCATCTCCTATTGCGCCTCCTACAAGCGCTCCGTATGCTCTGTCCAACATAAGCCAAAACCTCCCTTTTTATTCCTCTATAGTCCAAAAGCCGTGAGGCCCTTTTATCTCTACTGTTTTGGCGGCACACATCAAAGCAAGCTCCGCCGCTTTTTTCATACTTAAGTTTTGTGCCATACAATACGCCACAGCACCGGCAAAACTGTCGCCGGCGCCTGTTGTGTCAACGGCGTTTGCCTTTTTGGCCTTATATTCAAAGCACCCGTTTTTTTCGTAAACGATTCCGCCTTTTTGGCCTTTTTTCAAAAATACCGTGCCGCCTCTTTGGGTAAAGTTTTCAATCCATTTTTCCGGTTTGTCTGAAAAGAAAGCCAGCTCCGTTTCATTTGGTGTTACAACAGAACTTATATCAAGCATTCTTGTCATAAGTTCAGCTGATATACTTCCGGCCAACGGGCTTGGGTCGAATAAAATTTTTACATGGCGTTTGGCAAGCTTTTCAAGACAATCCATTATCTGCTCCGAGTTTTCGTTTAAAAGATAGTATCCTGTAACCGCCGCCGCGCCTATATTATCAAAATCCGGCACAAGACTTTTTTCAAAGCTTCCCTCAGCACCTTTTTTGGTAAGAAACGTACGCTCACCGTCAGGTTCGATAAAAACAAGGCAGTAGCCCGAAGGCTCATTTACTGTACGTATATATCTTTTTGAAAAACCATGTTTTTCGATATAGCTTATAATGCTTTTTCCCACATCGTCATTTCCAACGCTCGATACAATATGCGCACAGCCGCCGAGATTATTTACCGTTGAGGCCATGTTTATCGCGCAGCCGCCAACAAATTCGTTTTCGCCTGTTATAAAACCGTCCTGACCGCGTATCGGGTATTTTTTTATCTCAAAATATCTGTCGAGCACAAGCCCGCCGAATATGATTACGTCCATGCTTACCCCTCAATTCTTACGCTTGCGGCACTTTCCCATGTAACAAACACCGTTTCGCCTCTTTGAGGTCTTTCGCTCATGTCATCGTTTGACACCTCGCACACAAGGCTTCTGCCTGAGCATTCAACATTACATGAGGATATGTTTCCGGAATATGTTATGTGCTCTATTACACCCTTAAGCGCACCGGTTACAGGCGCTTTTGAAATGCGCATTTTTTCCGGCCTTACGGCAAACACCGCATCCTCGCCCAAAACAGCGTCTTTTGCCGGAATTGCCACGGAATTTCCGTCTTTTTCAAGCACAACGTACCCTTCTTCGGCATTCATGCTTGTTACCCTGCCCTCAAAAAAGTTTGCCTTGCCAAGAAAGCCTGCTACAAAGCGGTTTTTCGGCCTTTCATAAACCTCATAAGGCGAACCCACCTGCTCTATAACGCCGTTATTCATAACCACAATTTTATCTGAAAGAGTCATTGCCTCCTCCTGGTCATGGGTTACAAAAAACGTTGTTACGCCTGTTTTATCAAGTATGCGTCTAAGCTCAACCTGCATTTCAACCCTCAGCTTTTTATCAAGGGCGCTGAGGCATTCATCCAAAAGCAGCACGTCCGGCTTTATTACAAGCGCTCTTGCAAGAGCCACCCTCTGCTGCTGGCCGCCTGAAAGCGCCTTTGGCTTTCTTTGTGCAAAATCCTCAAGATGCACCATTTTCATTGCGTCTTCTACACGTTCTTTAATTTCGCTCTGGCTTAAATTTCTCTGGCAAAGTCCGTAAGCTATATTATCCTCAACCGTCATGTGCGGAAAAAGCGCGTAGCTTTGAAAAACCATACCTATATTTCTTTTGTTTACCGGCACCTTATCCATAGGCTTGCCGTCAAAGCTTATTGTGCCGCCGTCTGACTGCTCAAAGCCGGCTATCATTCTTAAAGTGGTTGTTTTTCCGCAGCCGGACGGGCCTAAAATCGAAAGAAGCTGTCCGTTTTCAGCCGTAAGGCTTACGCCCTTGACCACTGTATTCTGACCGTATTTTTTAACTATATTTTCCAATACTACCTTAGACATTTTATTTATCACCTTTTCCCATCATGCTTTTAAGGCTTGAGCCCATTATTAACCCGGTTACCGCAAGGCACAAAAGGGAAATGCCTATTATTACGGTAGAAACCGCGTTTATTTCCGGTGTGAAACCAAATTTTATCGAGCTTTGTATCTCTATAGGCAGCGTGCTTATGCCGCTTGGCGTAAGAAAATAGCTTATAGGGAAGTTATCAAAGCTTATCATAAACGACAAAAAACCGCCCGCAACCATTGCCGGAGCTATTGCCGGAAGCGTAACGCGCCTGAATGTCGTAAAAGGCGTCGCGCCCAAAGACGCGCTCATCTCCTCAAGCGACTGATCCATTGACGCCATTCTCGCCTTAAGCACCAAAAGCGAGTACGGAAGCGATATCACCACATGTCCCGCGCCTACAAAAAACATTGATTTATCAAGATTTAAGGCTCTTATCAAAAGCAAAAGCGAAAGACCCATTATCAGCCACGGTATGCTCATAGGCATCATTGAAACGCTGTCGAAAACACTTTTTACCCTTCCCGAAAGAAACCTCTGTCCAAGAATAAAAAGCGTTGCAAGCGTTACGCATATGATTCCCGTTATGAAAGCAAGTATAAGCGAGTTTCTGGCGGCAGTAATAAGAGTTTCATCCTTAGCCAGCGCCTGATACCACTGGAAGCTGAGTTTAAACGGCATTGAGTTGTACCGTGATTCGTTAAAACCCATAAGCATAAGCACAATTATAGGCACATAAAGATAAAGAAGTATAATAAGCACATATATTTTAGAAAGCGCCTTTTTCATTCCTCATACCTCTTTCCCCATTTGCTTATAGCCGCCATACTTATAAGCACCATTGCAAGAAGTATGAAAGCTATGGCCGCACCGAAGTTCCAGCCGTAAATTTCAAAAAACTGATCCTCTATTACCGTGCCTATTACCGTTCCGTTTACGCCGCCTAAAATTCTCGGCTCAACGAATGTACCAAGGCATGGCACAAATACAAGCATTATTCCGCTTATCACTCCCGGCATGGAAATAGGAAATATTATTTTTCTGAATGTTGTAAATGCCGAAGCCCCAAGGCATGAGCTTGCCTCCACAAGCGAATTATCCATTCTTTCAAGCGCCATGTATATGGTTATTACCATATACGGAAAAAAGGCGTGCACAAGACCGATTATTACCGCCGTTTTGGTATACAAAATGCCAAGCGAGCCATGCACAAGACCCACCGAGTTAAGCAGGCTTTCAAGTATTCCGCCGTCCTGTAAGAAAATAAGCCAGCTATATACGCGCACAAGCTGATTGGTAAAAAACGGTATTATTATAAGCACCATTATTACATTTTTCATGCCTTTGAGTTTTTTTGCCATTATGTATGCCAAAGGATATGAAATAATAAGGCTTATTACCGTTACAAGCAGACTGTTTACTATAGTGCGGCCTGTAAGCTTAAGATACGTGTTTTTAGAGAAAAACCGCGCATAATTTGAAAGCACTATTCCCGCCGTGCCGTCGTCGCTTTGAAAACTGCTGGCAAGCATTATAAACAGAGGAAAAACCGCAAAAACAAACAGCATAGCCATTGCCGGCCATGTAAGCATTTGTCTTTTATTTCGTTCCAAAGAATATTCCTTCTTTCTTAAGTTTTATTGTCTGTTTTTTATTGTACAACAAAACAGGCCTAAGTGCAAAATATTTTATGCGATAAAAACAAGCGTCCTGAATTTAATACGCAGATCGGAGATGTTAAAAACGCAGGCAAAAAATGTTTTTTTATCAACAAATGGCGACGAACGCCAACACGAGTTTGAAAAGCTTATACGACAATTTTTAAGCGCGCAAAAAGCAAACAAAAAGGAAAACAAAACAAAAAAAGACGGAGCACATGCTCCGCCTTTTTTATAACACTGTTTTTTATTTTTCATCCGCAAGTCTTATATAATTTTCAAGTCTTTCCTTTGCATTTGCTTCGGCCTTTGCAAAAAGCTCGCCTGCAATGTCAGGGAATGTTCTTAAAAGCGACGAATATCTTACCTCGCCCTTTATGAAATCCTGGAAGCTGCCCTTTGGTTCTCTTGTGGAGTCAAGCACAAACGGATTCTTGCCTTCTGCCTTAAGCTCAGGGTTAAATCTGTAGCAGTGCCAGTAGCCTGCCTCAACAGCCTTCTTTATCTCATTTTGTGCGCCGGCCATCTTAATACCGTGGTTTATGCATGGTGCGTAGCCGATTATAAGCGACGGGCCGTGGTATTTTTCAGCCTCTGCAAGCGCCTTTACAAGCTGTGCAGGGTTTGCGCCCATTGCAACCTGAGCCACATATACATAGCCGTAACTCATAGCCATCATACCGAGGTCTTTTTTCTTTATTCTCTTGCCGCTTGCCGCAAACTGAGCAACAGCGCCTGCCGGAGTTGCCTTTGAAGCCTGTCCGCCTGTGTTTGAGTAAACCTCTGTGTCAAATACAAATACGTTTACATCCTCACCCGATGCAAGCACATGGTCAAGTCCGCCGTAGCCTATATCGTATGCCCAGCCGTCGCCGCCGAATATCCACATGCTCTTTTTGGCAAGCTGGTCTTTATTTTCAAGCACATCGGCAATAATCTTTTTTGCATCTGCGTTATCACTCTTATAGTCCTCAAGAAGCTTAACAAGGCTTTCGGTTGCGGCCTTGTTTGCCTCGCCGTCGTTCATAGTTTCAACCCATTTGTCAACGGTTTCGCCCATTACCGAGCAGCCCTGTATCTCCTTAAGTTTTTCAAGCTGTGCCTTAAGACGGTCTCTCATCTGTCTTACGGCTATTTCCATTCCAAGGCCGTATTCCGCATTATCCTCGAAAAGCGAATTTGCCCATGCCGGGCCATGACCCTTTTTGTTTGTGGTATACGGTGTGGATGGTGCGCTGCCGCCCCAGATTGAAGAACAGCCTGTTGCGTTTGCGATATACATTCTGTCGCCGAAAAGCTGTGTTATAAGCTTTGCATAAGGCGTTTCGCCGCAGCCTGCACAAGCGCCGCTAAACTCAAGCAACGGCTGTGCAAACTGGCTGCCCTTTACGCTGTCCTTTGCCATAAGGTTATCCTTAGGTGAAAGGCTTACTGCATACTCCCAGTTTTCAACTTCCTTTTCCTGTGTATAGGCAGGCTCCATCTTAAGTGCTTTTTCCTTTGCAGGGCAAACAGTTACGCAGCTTCCGCAGCCAAGACAGTCAAGCACTGAAACCTGAATTCTGAACTCAAGACCTTCAAGACCCCTGCCTATTGCCTTCTTTGTTTCAAATGCAGCAGGAGCGTTCTTCTTTTCCTCTTCATTTACAAGCGCAGGTCTGATTGCTGCATGAGGACAAACGTATGAGCACATATTGCACTGGATACATTTTGTTATATCCCACTTTGGAACATCAACGGCAACACCGCGTTTTTCATAAGCAGCCGTGCCCTGAGGGAATGTGCCGTCCTCTCTGCCCTTAAATGCGCTTACAGGAAGCTTGTCGCCCATCTGTGCGTTCATAGGCTCTACAACCTTCGTTATAAACTCAGGCTTTGCCTTGCCTTGCGCCTTTGGAGCGTCGAAAGCATCCTTCCATGAAGCAGGTATTTCTACTCTTACAGCCTTATCTACGCCCTGGTCAACAGCGGCATAGTTCATGTTAAGGATATTTTCGCCCTTCTTGCCATAGCTCTTTGTTATGGCGTCCTTCATATACTTTACGGCGTCCTCAATAGGAATGATGTTTGCAAGCTTAAAGAAGGCTGCCTGCAAAACGGAGTTTACTCTGTTTCCGAGACCGATTTCCTTTGCTATCTGAGTACCGTTTATTACATAAAACTTAATGTCGTTTTCGGCAAAATATTTCTTCATTTCCGCCGGAAGCTTCTCGCCAAGCTCCTCAACAGGCCACTCCGTATTGAGAAGGAATGTTCCGCCCGGATTAAGATCGCTGTAGCAGTCGTAAAGATTTACATATTCCTGCTTGTGGCAGGCAACAAAGTCTGCTCTCTTTACAAGATAGGTGCTTCTTATAGGTTTCTTTCCGAAGCGCAGGTGGCTCTGTGTTACACCGCCTGATTTCTTTGAGTCGTATGAAAAATAAGCCTGAGCATACATATCCGTATGGTCGCCTATGATTTTAATTGAGTTTTTGTTTGCGCCTACAGTACCGTCTGAGCCAAGGCCCCAGAACTTGCAGCTTATAGTGCCGTCGTTGCCTGTTACGTTTACCTCTGCGCCAACATTAAGCGAAAGGTTTGTAACATCGTCAACGATACCTATTGTAAAGTGGTGCTTAGGCTTTTCTGCCTTAAGGTTTTCATATACCGCTATAAACTGAGCCGGTGTAACATCCTTTGAGCCAAGGCCGTAACGTCCGGCAACTACCATAGGCTTAAGGTCAGACTCAAACATAGCCGTGCATACGTCCTGATAAAGAGGCTCGCCAAGAGCGCCCGGCTCCTTTGTTCTGTCAAGAACGGCAATTTTCTTAGCTGTTTCAGGAATAGCCTCAAGCAAATGCTTTGTTGAGAAAGGTCTGAAAAGATGTACCTTTACAAGACCTACCTTTTCGCCCTTTGCGTTAAGGTAATCTATTGTTTCTTCAATAGCTTCGCAGGCGGAACCCATAGCAATGATAACTCTGTCCGCGTCAGGCGCGCCGTAATAGTTGAAAAGTTTGTAATTTCTGCCTGTAAGAGTGCTTATTTCCTTCATGTATTCTTCGCATACGCCTACGATGTTTTCGTAGAAAGGATTGCTTGCCTCTCTTGCCTGGAAGAAAATGTCCGGGTTCTGAGCCGTACCTCTTAATACAGGATGCTCAGGATTGAGAGCGTTTCTCTTAAACCTGTTTACTGCATCCATATCAACGATTTTTGCAAGCTCATCATAGTCAAGACACTCTATTTTCTGAATTTCATGGCTTGTTCTGAAGCCGTCAAAGAAATGAAGGAACGGAACTCTGCCCTTTATAGCGGAAAGATGAGCAACCGCGCCAAGATCCATAACCTCCTGAACGGAGTTCGAGGCAAGCATTGCAAAACCTGTCTGGCGGCACGCCATTACGTCCGAATGGTCGCCGAAAATTGAAAGTGCGTGTGAAGCCAAAGCTCTTGCGCTTACATGAAATACACATGGAAGAAGCTCGCCAGCTATCTTATACATATTCGGAATCATAAGAAGAAGACCCTGGCTTGCCGTATAGGTAGTTGTAAGAGCGCCTGCCGCCAATGAACCGTGTACTGTTCCGGATGCGCCGCCCTCCGACTGCATTTCAACCACTTTAACTGTCTGTCCGAAAATATTTTTCTTTCCGTTGGCTGCCCACTCGTCTGCGTGCTCTGCCATAGGTGATGACGGCGTAATAGGGAAAATGCCGGCTACCTCGGTAAAAGCGTACGAAGCATAAGCCGCAGCCTCATTGCCGTCCATTGTTTTCATAATCTTTGCCATAAATGAACTTCCTTTCTTTATTTATAATGGGTTATTTGCCAAAAGCCTCCACCATCAGCAAATTGTATTTATTATAGTACAATTTTGGCTTTTTTTCAATAGCTACAACTCATTAAAGATAAACATAAAAATAGCAATAATTCAAAAATTTTGCAACAGGTGTTTTAATACTGTTTATTTTATAATGCGGTATTTTGTATACCTGTCCGATTTCTTTATAAAAGCCCCAATATGCGTGTTTTTAACGCATTGCAGGCCGTTCGGCATAGTCAAACATTCGTTTACTGTTTTATTAAGCCAAAAGAAAATATCACAAACACGAAACTTTATTTTTGGCTTTTGTGAATGCCGGATTTGTTTATATGCAGATATTTCAGTAAAATAATTGATGTTTATATTTAAACAATTTCATTCATTGCCTGCTTTTTAAGCTTGACGCCAAAGCGGCCGACAGTATTATTATTCCACCGGCAATCTCTCTTATTCCCGGAACCTCCCTAAGTATCAGAAGTGCAAGCAGTATTCCGTATACCGATTCCATTCCGGATACGATTCCGGCAGTTGTCGCCTTTACATTTTTCAGACTTTCCACAAAAAGCGCCTGGGCAACAGCCGTACATAAAACTCCAAGCACTATAATAAGAAAAACATCAGTGGGCTTAAATACCGGCTTTGATATAAAAATTACCGGAAGCATGGCAATACAGGCTATCGACTGCTCATAAAAGCAAACCTTCTGGGACGTATATTTTTCCGAAAGGTATCTGTTTAAAAGCGACAGCGCCGCATACGACGCACTGCTTATCATGCCCCATAGTATTCCAAGGGTCATTGAATTTTCAAAGCTTGCGCTGGGTATAGTTATAAAAAGGCCAAAAAGCATCACGGCCGCCAAAAGAATGTTGGACGGCTTAAATTTTTCCTTGAATATCAAAGGCTCAATAAACGCAACGAAAACCGGATATGTGGAATATGTAATCGTACCTATGGCCACCGTTGAAAGACGTATTGAGTGCATAAATGAAAACCAGTGCAGAGCCATGATAATTCCGGCAAAAACGGCGATATATATGTCAAGCCGGCAGTTTAGTTTAAGCCGTTCTTTTTTTGCCTTGAGCACGCAAAAAAGCACTATAGACGAAAAGAATACACGGCCGAAGGTTATCACGGCCGAGGATACCGATACGTATTTTATTATCACTCCGGCAAAACCCATCAAAAGAACAGACAAATGCAGGTATAGTATGCTCTTGCTTTTTCCAGTCATTTTTGCAGCTCCTTATTACAGCGATTTGATAAATTTGTGCAGTGTTTCCACGGCTTTATACAGCCGGCTGTCATCCATAACGAACCTTGAATTGTGAAGAGTATACCTTTCGTCCACCGTTTTGCATCTAAAAACCATAAATATCCCCTTCGTATGCTTAAAATACCTTGAAGCGTTGTCGCCGGCAAGATAGAGCGAATATACGGGATAAAACTCGCTTCCGAATACTTCACGCCCTATATCGTCGGCCTTTGATGTAAGAAGCACGTCGTTTTCTATAGGCGCAACAGGTCTGCGGCTTATGTCAGCCGTTATTTTAGTATGGGTTTCATCCGCCAGCTTTTCAAGCTCCGATTCTATTTTTTCTGCGGCGGTATTATATTCCGAAAGTGTATATGTGCGTATTCCGCCTGAAAGCACAGCCGTTTCGGCCATAACGTTTGCCGACGTTCCGCTTTTAAGCACTCCTACGCCTATACAAAACGGATTTTCAAGCTTAAGAGAAGAATTGAGCTCATTTAACATAACCGCCGCCTTTGCTCCCGCCAAAAGCGCGTCATGCCCTTTTTCCCTTATGCACCAATGCACGGCGTTTCCGAGTATCTTTATTTCAAACGAGCCTACCGTAGCCGAAGCCACATAGTGATTTATTTCCATTCCCCAGGTGCTTTTGTTGGCAAAATGAAACATAATGAAATAATCGGCCTTTGGATTTTCAAGAGCGCCCTGGCGAATCATCTCGGCCGCACCTTTGCCCTTTTCTTCAGCCGGTTCAAAAAGAAACCGTATATTGCATCGCATATCGCGCGTATAAAAAGCGATTTTTGCCATAACAAGCGCCACGGCAATGTTTGCGTCATGGCCGCAGGCGTGCATTACACCTTTATTGCGTGAAATATATTCCACATCGGCTTTTTCTTCTATAGGCACGGCGTCTATTTCCGCCCTTAATACCACGGTAGGGAAAGTCTCGTCAAGCATTAAAAGAGCGCTGCAGCCCGCAGGCTCATAGCTTTCCACGGTATAGCCTGTTTTTTCAAGATATTCCTTTATATATGCCGTTGTTTTAAATTCTTCGAAGGCGGTTTCCGGGTATTTGTGGAAAAAACGCCTCAGTTCACAAAGCTCCTGCTGATATTCAAAATAGTCCATTTATATCTCCGTTCGCTTTATAAAAACCGCCATTATGATTTTTTTGCTGTTTAATTATATCACACGAAAAATAAATATGCAGTATTTTGCAAATTTTTGTTTTCAACACGGTCGTTATATGATAGAATACTTTTATTATTGGTCATACCTATTTTTTGAGGGGAATTTAGCGAATGGACTCGTTTGTGCAGCTTTCCGAGGAAGTCGTAAACAGGCTTTTAACCGAAATCAAATACGGCAAATATTCAGGGCTAATTAAGCTCCCCTCCGAGGTAAGCATGGCCGAGGAAATGGGTGTAAGCCGAAGCGTTATAAGAGACAGTCTTTCTGTGCTTGAGCAGGAAGGCTTTGTTGTGCGCAAACACGGCGTAGGCACTGTTGTAAATAAGCATGTGCTTAATGTTGTCACGCGAATAGATCTTGAAAAGGAATTCATGGGCACAATAAGCGACGCAGGCTATATGCCAAAAGTAGAGTTTGCCAAAGCGCAGCTTATAAAAAGCGACAGCACTCTTGAAGAAAAGCTTGAAATATCAGCCGGCAGCGACGTGCTTGGAATAGAAAAGCTTGTAAGCGCAAACAACAAACCGGCCATATACTGTGTCGATTACATACCTGTAAAACATATCAAAAAAGACGGCTTTGAACTGTTTGATTTTAAAAAACCGATATTTGACTTTCTTGAAGAATACTGCGGTATTGAAATTTACATGGATCTTACCGAAGTGCGCGGAATTTCCTGCGACAGATACATATCAAAAATTCTTGGCGCTGAAGAAAACGAGGCCATAACATTTATGGATGAAGTGGCCTTTACCGAAAAAGAACTTCCCGCCATGTACTCAAAAGAATATTACGCAAACGGAATCATAAGACACATAGTTTTAAGGAAAAAAATCAAATAAAAAACATAGGCACCGCCTATTTTAAAAGAGTGATGACAAATGGAATATGTCGGACGCGGCATGGGAAGATGCGAAGGGCTTGAAAAAGCCGAGGGCAAGGCTAAATACGCCGCCGATTTTTACGAAGACGGAATGCTTACCGCGGCTCTTGTAAGAAGCACAATTCCCCACGGATACATAAAAAATATGGATTTTTCACTTCTTCCGGAAGATATACTGTATTTTACGGGAAGCGATTTTGCCGAAAATATAATAGAGGACGTAATAAACGACCAGCCCGTGCTGGCCGATAAAAAAGTGCGCTTCATGGGCGAACCCGTAGCCATAATTGCCGGCGAAAACCGTGAAAAAGTGTATGAAAGCCTTAAGCTTGTGAAAATCGAGTATGAGCCGCTGCCCGTAATAAAAGACGTGTATGCCGCCCTCGACAAAAGCCTTGTGCCAGTACATGAAGCCGGAAACCTGCTTTTGGAGTTTGAAAACGAAAAAGGCAGTGTTGAAAAAGGCTTTGCCGAAAGCGACCTTATATTAGAAGACGATTTTTATACTCCCGTTCAGGATCACGGCTATATGGAGCCTGAAGCCTGTTTTGCCAAAACAGATGAAAACGGAAAGCTTTATCTTTATACATCAACTCAAAATGTATTCCATGACAAACGAATGGCAATGCGCGCTTTAGGTCTTAAGGATTCCGAAATCTGTGTTCGTGCGGCTGCCGTAGGCGGCGGCTTTGGCGGAAAAGACGGAAACACCGCCCAGTTATTTGCGGCTCTTGTGGCATGGAAAACCAAAAAGCCGGCAAAAATCGTGTTTTCCAGAGAAGAATCCCTTTCTTGCAGTTATAAACGCCACGCCTGCAATATGCATGTAAAAATAGGCTTCAAAAAAGACGGCACAATGCTTGCCTTTGACGGAAGCGGGCTTTTGGATACAGGAGCCTACGCGGGGCTTGGCCCGGCAGTTCTCGGTCTTTTTTCCGAGCATTTTGCAGGGCCGTATGTAACGCCTAACGTTAAAATCCACAGCCGCCTGCTCTACACCAATAAACCGGTATCTCACGCTATGCGCGGCTTCGGCGCTCCGCAGGGAGCCTTTGCAACCGAACAGCTTATAAGCCGCGCCGCAAAAAAGCTTGGCATCGACCCTGTCGATATACGTATTAAAAACGCTCTTACGGATGGCGCCGTTGCCGCTCTCGGCCAAAAAATGGAACACTGCGTTGGCTATAAGGAAGCGCTTAAAATAATAAAAGAATCCGATTTTTGGAAAAGCAGGGAAAAAAATACCGATCCTTATGTCGGATACGGAATAGCAGGAGGCCACCTGAGCTGCGGCCTCGGAAAAAACATTCCCGACTCCGCCGAAGTAACGGTTGAAGAAAAAGACGGACGCTTTGTCATACGTATCGGCTTTGTTGACATTGGCCAGGGAAGCCGCACGGCGCTTTTGGCAATGGCAGCCGACGCCCTTGAAACGGACATTAAAAATATCGACCTTTATATGGCCGATACCGATGAAACGCTTGACTGCGGCTCCACCGCCGGTTCACGCTCCACATTTATTGCGGGAAACGCTCTTTTGGGCGCAACAGAAAGTTACAAAAAAGAGCGGGTTAAAAACAAGGTATATTCGTTTAAAGCCGATTTTCCCGAATCCGGCACAGCTTTTCCAAGCGCAGGCTTTCCTCACGCCATGTATACCTATATCGCCCAGGCGGTTAAGCTTAGGATAGATCCTGTTACAGGCATGATACGGCTTTTGGACATATTTGCCGTTACCGAGGCCGGAAGAATAATAAATCCGCTTTCAATGGCCGGTCAGATACAGGGCGGAGTCGCAATGTCGGTAGGTTATGCCCTCGGCGAAAACTGTGTGTTTGAAAACGGAGTGCTTAAAAACGACAGCTTTTCAAGCTATCTTATGCCTACGGCAATGGATATAAGCCATATATCAAACAGCAACGTAAAATCCTATGAAAATTCAGGCCCTATGGGCGTAAAGGGTGCGGCGGAGGTTTCAACCGTATCCATAGCGCCGGCAATAGGCGCCGCAGTAAGCGAAATATCCAATGTGCAGCTTAACTCACTGCCTTTTGATATAAAAAAAATATTATATTCTATCAATCCTTAAAGGGGGACTTATGAAATGAAAAAAGCAGGCAAATTGATTGCTCTGGCATTGGGGGCAGTAATGCTTATGTCAGGCTGCGGCTCAAGCGCCTCATCATCAAAGGCGGCAACATCAGCAAAGGCTTCATCTTCAGCAAAATCGGCGGTATCTTCGGCAAAAACCACCGACAGCAAGAAAAAGAAGGTTGCTCTCATACTTCCGGGCAAAAAAGACGACGTTTCTTTTAACCAGGCTATGTATGAAGGCATGGAAAAATATGCCAAGGAACATTCCGACACAATCGACCTTAAGGTAGTTGAAAACGTATACGAAGTAGCAGACATAGAGCCGACACTTCTCGACTTCGCTTCTCAGGGTTATGACGTGGTATTCGGCCACGGCTTCCAGTTTATGGAGCCTATAGTAAAGGTAGCGCCTCAGTATCCAAAGACCGATTTCCTTCTCGGCACAGGATATGAAAGCGTTGATAACTCGGCTATTTACGACGTTGAGCTTGAATCCGGCGGATATCTTATGGGCGTTATAGCGGCTCTTGCCACAAAGACAAACAAGATCGGTGTTATCGGCGGCGCAGACGCATCCGAAATCTACCGCGGTCACGAAGGCTATAAGCTTGGCGCAAAGAGCGTCAACCCTAACATAGAAATACAGGAAATATACACAGGCGACTGGACCGATACGGCAGGCGCAAAGGAAGCAGCTATAGGAATGTATGATTCAGGCGTAGACGTTATCTGGCATTCAGGCGACGGAATCGGTCTTGGTGTTGTTCAGGCTGCTGCCGAAAAAGACAAATACTGCCTCGGAAACGTTGCAGATCAGACAAGCCTTGCACCTAAGAACGTCCTTTCAGGCGTTGTTTACCAGTGGCAGTCAGTTATCAGCCAGATATTTGACGACATAAATAACGGCAAGTTCACAGGAAGAACCGACAAAGACAGATTCTACTGGATAAATGCCAAAAACGGCGGCCTTACTTATGCTCCTATAAACGACCCGAAGGGTTATCTTACAGACGACGACAAAAAGCAGATCGAAGAAACATACCAGAAGCTTAAGAGCGGCGATGTAAAGATAGACATACCTGAACAGAAAAAGAAATAAAAAACGGCATTTTGCGCCGAGGCAGGGCTTTGCTTTAAAGGCCCTGTTCCCTCGGCGTTTGAATATTTTAGGATATATATTTTTAGGAGGGTACAAATGTCATCCTTAGCAGTAGAAATGCGCAATATTACAAAGCTTTTCAGAGGCGTAAAGGGCAACAGCGGCGTCGACTTCAAATTGAAGAAAGGTTCTATCCACGGCCTGTTGGGCGAAAACGGAGCCGGAAAAACGACTCTTATGAATATACTTTACGGTTTTTACCAGCCGGAGGAGGGCGAAATATATATCCGCGGCAACAGGGAAGTCATTTCATCACCTACAAAAGCTATTTCCCTTGGCATAGGCATGGTACACCAGCACTTTATGCTGGCAAGACCGTTTTCTGTAGTAGAAAACGTAATGCTTGGCAAAAAAGGCAGGCACAGATTTTTGCTTGATACGGCAAAAACGGCAAAGGAACTTGTAAACCTTTCAAGAAAGTACAAAATGGAAATCGACCCATACTCAAAGATATGGCAGCTTTCCGTTGGCGAACAGCAGAGAGTGGAAATTCTTACCGCTCTTTATATGGGAGCAGACATACTTATTCTTGACGAGCCTACAGCCGTGCTTACACCGCAGGAAGTTGACATGCTTTTTGAAACACTTAGGAAAATGCGTGACGACGGCAAGTCAATAATACTTATAACGCACAAGCTTGAGGAAATAATTTCTGTAGTTGATGAAGTAACCGTTTTGCGTGACGGAAAGCTTGTAGGCACTAAGGTTCTTACGCCTGACACCACAAAAGAGGAGCTTACCAGAATGATGGTTGGCCGTGACGTGCTTTTCGATTTCCCTCAAAACGACATAAAGCCGGGCGCGGTTGAGGTTTCAATCCAAAACCTCAGCACCAAAAACGACAAGGGTCTTGACGCACTTTCAAATCTCTCCCTTGACATACATAAAAACGAGATACTCGGCCTTGCAGGCGTTGACGGAAACGGCCAGAAAGAACTTTGCGAGGTGCTTACAGGTATGCGTAAGGCCGACGGGGCAATAATGATGGACGGTGAAAACATAATAAACCGCAATCCGGCTTTTTATATAAACAAGGGAATTGCTCATATAACCGAGGACAGGCACGAAACCGGCCTTGCCCTTGACTTAAGTCTTAAGAAAAACCTTGTAATAAAACGTTTTATTAAAGAACCGTTTTCAAAACACGGCTTTCTGAACGAAAAAGCCATAACCGATTATTGGAACAAAAAACGCGACGAATACCATATAAAATCCGATTCCGCAGACGAGCCGGCAAGAGCGCTTTCGGGCGGAAACCAGCAAAAGATAGTTCTTGCGCGAGAGCTTGATAACAATCCGTCTCTTGTAATTGCAAATCAGCCTACCCGCGGTCTTGACATAGGCGCGTCGGAATATGTGCGCACAAAGATACTTGAAGCCAGAAACGAAGGCTCGGCCGTGCTTTTGATATCTGCCGACCTTGAGGAAATACTCCAGCTTTCAGACAGGATAGCCGTTATATATAACGGCCGGATAACAGGCATACTGCCTAAAAACGCCGGTATACATGAAATTGGCTCTCTTATGCTTGGCAAAAAACAGGAGGCAGCCGTAAATGCGTGATAAAATATTAAACTCAATACGCCAGACAGTAATGGCGATTCTTACCATAATAGTTGCCCTTATCATAGGCGCGGTGCTTGTTTCTCTTTCAGGCAACAGCCCTGCGGAAGCCTACCTTACGCTTTTCCACGGCGCTTTCGGCTCCGCTCAAAGAATGTCCGAGGTGTTTGTAAAAATGATACCTCTTTGCGTAATGGCCTTCGGAGTATCGGTCGCCTTTAAGGCAAACCTGTGGAACATAGGCGGAAGCGGCCAGTTTATAATGGGCGCCATCTGCTCCGTTCTTGTAGGGCTTTACATGGGCCTTCCGTCGGCAGTTGCGATACCTGTGTCAATAATAGCCGCCATGATAGGCGGCGGGCTTTGGGCCGGTTTTGCAGGGTGGCTTAAAACACGGTTTAATGCAAACGAAGTAATAACCACTCTTATGCTAAACTATATCGCCACATATTTTCTGGCGTACCTTATATACGGCCCGATGATGGATCCCGGCGGATCGCTTCCTCAGACAAAGCAGATAGCCGAAAGCCTTCGCCTGCCTCTTTTTGCCTCCGGCATGAGGGTGCATATGGGAATACTGCTTATTATAGTGCTTCTGGTATTTATGCTTTTTTTCTGGAAAAGCATATTCGGCTTTAAGGTTGACCTTGTGGGCAAAGGCGAAAAAATCGCCACCTGCTCCGGAATAAGCGTCAAAAAAACAATCGTGTGCACAATGCTTATATCCGGCGCCATAACCGGCCTTGCCGGCTGGAACGAAGTATACGGCGTGCAGTACAGGCTGCTTGAGGGAATATCCAGCAGCTATGGAAACATTTCCGTTGTCGTAGCGCTTTTGGGCGGACTTAACCCAATAGGAATAACCATAGCTTCGTTCTTTTTCTCGGCCCTTCTTGTAGGCGGAGCCACAATGCAGCGAATGACGGAAGTACCGTATTCAATAGTAGATATAATAGAAGGTCTTATAATAGTATTTGTAATAGCAAGAACGGCCTTTGACCTTAAAATATTCAGAAAACATAACGGAAAGGAGAAAAGAAGATGCTGAGCAATATTTTTACATTCGGTTTTTTAATTAGCCTTCTCGCAAGCACCATACGTCTTGCTACACCTATACTTCTTCCGGCTTTGGGTCAGATTTTTACACAGCGTGCCGGAATACTTAACCTTAACGTTGAGGGCACGATGACCATAGGCGCAGTAGCCGGTTTTGCCGTTGCGTATAAAACAGGCAGCCTGTGGCTCGGGCTTTTGGGCGGGATGTTTTTCGGTATGTTATGGAGCGCCATAATGGCGTGGCTGAGTGTAAACATGCGCGCAAACCAGGTAATAGCCGGAACAGGTCTTAACATACTCGGCGCAGGAGTTGCCGTATATGTGTACCGCATAATTTTCGGAATACAGAGCCTTCCTCCGCAGGTAACGCCTTTTCCTACTGTAAACGTGCCTTTGCTTTCAAAAATACCGGTAATCGGTCAGATATTCTTCCAGCACAACATACTTGTGTATTTCGCGTATATAATGGTTTTTGTCACATGGTTCATACTTGATAAAACTGTTTTCGGCCTTAAGATAAAAGCCGTAGGCGAGAACCCTCGCGCCGCGGATTCAAAGGGCATAAGCGTTGCCAAAATGCGCTATGCCGCAATACTTTTGGGCGGCGTATATGCCGGAGCTGCAGGAGCCTTTATGTCAACCGCGTATATGAACATGTTTACCGAAGCTATAGTAAGCGGCCGCGGTTTTATAGCTGTATCGGTAGTTATATTTGCGAGATTCATACCTGTAAGAGCCATGTGGGGTGCGCTTATGTTCGGCTTTGCAACCGCTCTCCAGATGCGCCTTCAGGCATTGGGAATAAACGTGGCAAACCAGCTTATGCTTATGCTTCCGTACGTTATGACAATAATCGCGCTTATAATAGCTTCCAAAAAGGCGGAATTCCCAAGCGCATACTGTCTGCCGTATTCGAGAATGGAGCGGTAAGCATGAAAAAAGCGCAAAAGGTCTGTGTTTTGCTTTTTGCGGCAGTTGTCTGCGCGGTATGCGTATACACATATAACGGCCCAAGCCGTAAAAAGGCTGAAGCCGCCGCAAAGGCCTATGCCGAAGCAATCGATTACGACTATAAAACGCCTGAAAAAATATATTCATTTATGACTGCCGAATACAAAAGCAAAATGAGCGAAGAAGAATTTGTAAAGGCGTTCAACAAAGAACGTTCCTACCCGTATCTTACGCCGCTTTTTATAAACTACACGTCCGTTTCACTCGACAACGGCAAAAAAACAGGCAAAGCGGAGTATTCACAGGCAGCGCGTCTGCCGGGAATGGTATACGAGGTTGGGCTTGTGTATGAAAACGGCGGGTACCACATAAAAGATTTTGAAAACTTCCCTGACGGAAGCTATCTTAAAAAATTCGATTCGGTAAGCTATTCTCTCGACAGCTACTTTGATTTTTCGCAAAGCGATGAAAAGCGGTGAATAATAAATGTCAGACATATTCATACCAAAAAACACAGCCGATATCCTTGAACTTCTCAAAAATAAAAACGCGCAAATCTGTGCCGGGGGAACTAATGTTTTTGTAGACCGCAAAAAAGGCAAAAACACCGGCGACCTCATACTTTTAAGAGATATAAAGGATTTAAGCTATATAAAAAAAGACAACGCATTCTGGCATATCGGCCCTCTTACTACCTTTTACGATATAGAAGGCTTCAAAACCGGCGACAAATGTCTTTTGGCTCTTAAAAAAGCCGCGTCTTTGGTTGGCGGCCCGCAGATACGAAACGCCGGCACAATAGGCGGAAATATAGTTTCGGCATCACCATCGGCGGACAGTGTTCCGGTGCTTATGGCTCTTGATGCATCGGTAACGCTTTTAAGCCACTGCGGCAGCCGTGAAGAAAAGCTTAAAGACTTCATGCTTGGCGTAAATAAAGTTGACATACGCCCCGACGAACTTTTATACGACATAAGTATACCGCTTCAAAGCGGGAAATGTGCTTTTTATAAGGTTGGAAAACGAAACGCCCTTTCAATCGCCGTTGTAAATCAGGCAGTGTATATGGAAGAAGAAAACGGTATCATAACAAAAATACGCATTGCCATAGGCTCCTGCGCGCCAAAATGCGTGCGTGCCGAAAAAACCGAACAGCTTATATCCGCAATGTCCGTAAAAGACGTTCTGTGTCCCGGCTTTAAAAAAGAGCTTTCAAAAAAAATGTCGCTCGACATAAGCCCTATAAGCGACATACGCGCCGACGCCGACTACAGAATGTCCGTAGCTGTAAATGTACTTTTGGAAAACCTGCGCGTACTGGAGGGATAAAGCAATGCTTCTTAATTTTTACCTGAACGACGAAAATATATCGGTCGATATAAAACCGGATTCCACTCTTTTGCACGTATTGAGGGATACCCTTCATAAAACCGGCACGAAGGAAGGCTGCGGTGAAGGCGACTGCGGCGCGTGCACTGTTTTAGTAAACGGCAAAAATATAAACAGTTGTATTTACCCGGCACTGATGTGCGAGGGAAAACACGTTATGACAATAGAAGGCGTTGAAAAAAAGCCTGAACTTTTACGCATACAGCAGGCTTTTGTGGATTACGGCGCAGTACAGTGTGGCTTCTGCTCGCCCGGAATGATACTTTCGACAGCCGTTTTGCTAAGCAATAATCCGCACCCTGACGAAAGCGAGATACGCCGTGCGCTTTCCGGAAACCTCTGCCGCTGTACAGGCTATCAGGCAATGGTGGATGCCGTTAAAAGTCTTATATAAAAAAATGCCTGTCCGGGTTTTTTGTATCCGGACAGGCATTTCTTATTTTTTGCGCAGCATTTGGATTATATTAAGTTCAATCTCGAAGTTCTGCCGTGCTTTTTTCGTTTCCGTATCCAAAATAAGCCCGCAGGTAAAAAGCTGTATTGCCACAAGCGCCGTTATTCCCGACACAATAAGCGTAGGAAACCGCGGCACAAGCCCTGTTTTGTAAAATTCCACAAGTATTGGCACAAACATAACTGCCGATATAACTGCCGCTATCGCTGCCAAAAGACTGAAAAAGTAAAACGGCTTATAATCCTTATACAGCCTGAAAATCGTTACAAGCACCTTAAATCCGTCCTTATACGTGCTCAGCTTAGACTCGCTTCCGCCTGGACGATCCCTGTAATCAACAGGTACGGCTTTTAGACTCAGGTTTTTATCAAGGGCGTGTATACTCATTTCGGTTTCTATTTCAAAACCTTTGGATAAAACCGGAAAAGATTTCACAAATACGGCGCTGAATGCCCTGTAGCCTGTCATTATATCGGTAATGTTTCCGCCGAAAAAGCGGTTTACAAGATTTCTTACAAGTACGTTTCCGCCGTTATGAAACCGTCTTTTGTTTTCGGTAAAATATGTTGACGACAGTCTGTCGCCTATTACCATGTCAACTTTGTCGTTAAGCACAAGGGATACCATCTGCGGCGCGTTTTCGGCTGGGTATGTGTCGTCGCCGTCGGCCATTATATAGCAGTCGGCGTCTATTTCGCGAAACATGGTTCGTATAACGTTTCCCTTTCCCTGCCTGTATTCGTAGCGCACAATCGCTCCCGCCTGCTTTGCAAGCTCGTCCGTTCCGTCTGTGGAGTTGTTGTCGTACACATATATATCGGCATCCGGAAGCACTCTTTTAAAGTCGCTTACTACCTTCTGTATTGTTTTGCTTTCGTTGTAGCACGGTATCAAAACCGCAGTTTTATTCATACTTTTATTCTCCGGTCGGTTATTTCAGTTATTTACAAGCGCTTTTCTTTTTGCTATATAGTTCCAAATCATCACAAGAAGCGTGGCTATTACTTTTGCAAGCATATAGTATATTCCGCATTTTTCAACAAACAGCCACATAAAAAGCTGGTTGAGCAAAAGCCCCACAACACTTGAGCCTATAAACACGGCTTTTGCACGGCTGTTCGTATTTTTTGCACCTTCAAAAACCCATTTTACACATATTACATAATTTACCGCCACCGATGCGCAAAAGCTTATGGCCGACGATAAAAGATAATTTACGCCGCAAAATTCAGTAAGCGCATACAATATTCCATAGTCAACCAAAAAGCTTATTGCGCCGTTTACCACAAACCTGTACATTTCCTTAAGCCTGCTTTTATCAAGCACTTTCAAGCCTCCCTGTACGCTGCGTTAAAGTCCGGCGTTTTTGATAAATGCCACGTAGCCTTTTTTTGTTTCGTATATATCGGCCTTGCTCGTTACCTCCCACGGCGCGTGCATGTTGAGCACAGCCACGCCGCAGTCTATAACTTCCATTCCGTAAAGCGCCAGTATATAGGCTATTGTGCCTCCGCCGCCAAGGTCAACTTTTCCAAGCTCCGCCGTCTGAAACCTGACTTTGGCATCGTCCATTATTTTTCTAAGCTCCGCAATATATTCGGCGTTTGCGTCGTTTGAACCGCTTTTTCCTCTTGCGCCCGTGAATTTGTTAAACACCATTCCGTGGGAAATATAAGCCACGTTGTTCTTTTCAAAGGCCGAGGCGTATATCGGGTCGAAAGCCGAGCTTACGTCAGATGAAAGCATCTTTGACCTTTGAAGCGAAAGCCTCATTGAAATATCGCTGTAAGAGCCGCAAAGAGCCATCACTCTTGCCACTGTATTTTCAAAAAATCTGCTCTGCATTCCCGTTGCGCCTACAGAACCGATTTCTTCTTTATCTACCAGTATGCAGACCGACGTTCTTTCAACATCCGTTACATCAAGCATTGCCTCAAGAGATGTATACGCACACACACGGTCATCCTGGCCGTAAGACATTATCATGCTTTTGTCAAGTCCGCACTGGCGTGCCCTTCCGGCAGGTACTATTTCAAGCTCCGCCGAAATAAAATCATCCTCGTCTATTTCATGCCGGCTCTTAATAAGCTCAAGTATGTTGGCCTTAACGGCATCCTTTTCGGCACCCTTAAGAGGAATATTTCCCACAGTAACGTTAAGGTCTTCGCCTTCAATTACCACCGCGGCTTTTTTCTCAAGCTGATTTTGGGAAAGATGTATCAAAAGGTCGGATACAAACACTACCGGTTCTTCGTCTTTTTCACCTATTGAAATTTCCTTAACCGTACCGTCTTTTTTGACTACAACGCCGTGTATTGCAAGAGGCAGCGCTACCCACTGATATTTTTTTATGCCGCCGTAATAATGCGTGTCAAGGTATGCCGTTTCGGTATCCTCGTAAAGCGGGTTTTGCTTAACGTCAAGACGCGGTGAATCTATATGCGCACCAAGTATGTTCATTCCGTCAGATATCGGCCTTTTGCCTATGTTAAAGAGGGCAACCGCTTTTTTCATCATTACGGAATACACCTTGTCGCCGGATTTAAGACTCACACCTTCTTTTTCAAGAGAGTCTATATCTTTATAACCCTTTTTTTCGGCAGCCTTTATTATTTCTTTAACACATTCGCGCTCTGTCTTTCCGTTATCCAAAAAGGACATGTACCTTTTGCCAAGCGCATCTATGTTTTTAAGCTCAGAACCGGAATATTCAGTCCAAATATTTTTTTTCAATTAAAAACACCTCCTAAATATACAGCATAAAAACATTATAATCCATAGCGCGGCAAAAATCAAAAAAAGCGGCGGTTTAAGCCAAAAATTTATTGTATTGGCCGAATATTGATATTATTATAGTAAGGAATACCCAATTTCCTACCGAAAGAGGTTTGAACAAATGGATAATAAAACAAACAGGGGTCTTTTGGCATACGTTCTTCTCTGCTTCTGGCTTCTTTTAAACGACTATACCGAATATTTTTTTAGAATAAGCTACAGCTCGGCCCTTGTAATTTCAGCTGCGCTTACGGCTGTCATCTGGCATTTTTTTATTAAAAAGCATGTTTCGCCCTCAAAAATTCATTTAAATGCTTTTGACGCCATAGCCATAGGAGTCATACTTGTTTTTGCCCTTATGCGCATAGTGATACCCGACGCCAGCAATGACACTTTAAACTACCATATATACTTTCAGCAGTTCCTCGGCCGTGACTTCGTAAATTACGATTTTTTCCCAAACCGCGTTATGAACGAGGTAAGCCTGTATTTTGCCGACAGGCTGTTTTATGTATTTCGCTTTTTCCTCGGCTACCGTATGGGAACAACGCTCAATATAATTGTTTCGGTTTTGTTTTATACAATGCTCAGGGATTTTATATCAAATATATGCAAAACCATGCGCGCCGGCGGAATAAATAATTTAGCGGTATCGCTTATTGCCCTTTCCTGTGTGTTAAGCGAAAATTTCCTGCTTGATTTCAATATTTACTACGTGGATCTGCTTGCCCTGCCTTTAATGCTCGAATGCGTACAGGCAGTTATTTTCGATGAAAAAAGCAGTTCAGACAGAATTGTATTTCTCGGCTTTTTGTTTGGCTTATCGGTATCGATGAAGATGTCGAACGCGTTCTTTCTTGCACCTTTAGCCATAATGTATTTTATAAAATTTAAAAAAAGCTTCAATCTGAAAAATACTGCTTTTGCGGCTGCCGCAGCTTTATTTACCGTGTTTTTATATCTTTACATAAGCTTTCGCCTTACCGGAAATCCGCTTTTTCCGTACCTTAACAGCATATTCAAATCTCCGTACTTCGCAACAAATATTTCACCCAACAATCTTGCCAATTTTTATTTCGAATTCGGCCCAAAAAGCGCGCTTCAATTTATATTCTGGCCGGTATATATAATCATAAATCCAAAGCTTTGCGCAAACGCCGGCTTTTATTTGGGCTGCATACTGCAATGCTTTATAATACTTTTTGCCGCTCTCATTTCACGCAGAAAATACGGCAGAAAAATACTCCTGCTCGATATTATATGGCTTATGTTTTATTTTCTGTATCTTTGCGGCGTAAACGGCTTCAACCGCTATGCTATAATCATGGACTGTCTTGCAACGGCTATTGTAGGAATATACAGCGTTTTATGGCTTTGCGAAAGAAAAAAGGGATTTTTGCTTAAACTGCTTTCGGTAGTCGCGCTTATAAGCGTTGCGGCCTGCGTTTTTGTATCGGTTAAGGATGTTAACATTAAAAACCGCAACCGCGCCGGAAGCCTGTCGCTTATAACGGCGCCGGATGAACATGCCGCAAACCTCAGATATGTATTCCGCGACTATGAAAGCGGGATTTCAGAAAGCCTTGTAAACGACATAGACTATTGGTATGTATATCCATACACCAGCGGTTACGCGGTTCTTATAAAGCCCGATGTGCCTATGATAACCGGAAGATTCGGAGTTACAAACGACAAAAGCGAGGAAATATACAACAAAAACATAAGCGCCATGAAAGGCAAAAATGTATACACCGTAACAAAGGACGAGGATTTGGAATACACATTAAAAGACCTTAAGGACAGCGGCTTTGACATAACCGATATTTATATAACCGGCAGTAATTTTTACGATGCAACAGGTTCTCTTGTGCTTATTAAACTTGCTTATGCCGGGTCAGCCCAAAAAATCAGCAGTCTTTACACCGTAAAAACATCGTCCGGCATGAGCACATCCGTATCTGACGGCAGCACCGTGCTTATAGGGCCTGACAATGCCTCATCTGACCTTGGCAAAACCGGTTTTTCGGTAAAAGCCGAGCTTGTGACACCTTTTGAAAGCCGCACGCTTTTTAATGCAAGCTGGAAACCAAACGACAGCTATATCAAAAAGGAAATAACCCTTACTGATGCCGAAAAAATCGCAGGCGCAAAGCTTCGCCTTACTTTTGCGTCAGACGAATACGGCTTCGTAAACGTAGTAACGCAGAACGGAGAATAAAGCATGGAAAATATTTGCGCAAAAAACATATACGAAAAAAAGACCGGCATAAGCTTCGGCTTATTTTCGTATACTGTTTTTTGCTTCTGGCTTTTGATTACAGATGCCGTGCAATATTTTTTAGCCATTGACTATCGGGCAGCTCTTGTTCTTTCCATGACCGTGGCTGTAATTATATACAAAAAGCTTTTATCGCGTTTTATTTATGCAAAACCCGTACACGTTACAAAGACGGATGCCGCCGCCATAGGCATAATAGTTTTGTTCGCTCTTTTAGGGGCGGCGATACCTGATTATTCATGGGACACTTTAAACTACCATACATACTTCCAGCAGTTTCTCGGACGTGATTTCATAAGGTACGACTTTTTTCCAAACCGCGTTATGAACGAAGTTAGCCTGTATTTTGGCGACCGCATGTTTTATGTGTTCAGATATTTTTTGGGCTTCCGCATGGGTACAGTGCTCAACGTACTGGCGGCAATCTTACTTTATACCGGCCTTAAGGGCTTTGCGGTAAATGTGCTTGAAAGCGCCGAAATAAAAACGCGCGACATATGCGTCTGTGCCATAACGCTCAGTGCGGTGCTTATTGAAAACGTATTTCTTGAGCTTAACCTGTATTACGTTGATATATGTGCGCTTCCGTTTTTGGTTGAATGTATGCAGGCTGCGCTTTTCGACAAAAAAACAGATACCTGCCGTATGCTTTTTCTTGCTTTCATATGCGGCGTTTCGGTTTCAATAAAGCTCTCAAACGTGTTTTTCCTGTTTCCTCTTGCGTTATTTTATGTCTTTCGTTTCCGCAAAAGCCTGCGTCCCGCATATCTTCTGTCTTTTTTTGTCGCGCTGCTTCCTCTTGCATTATATTTTTATATAAGCCAAAAGCTGACGGGAAACCCGCTTTTTCCGTATCTTAACGGTTTGTTCAAATCGCCGTACTTCGCTTTGGATGTTTCGCCGAATACTCTGTCTGATTTTTACCGTCTTTTCGGGCCAAAGAGCTTTATGCAGTTTATATTCTGGCCGGTATACATTGCCCGCGATCCGAATCTGGCTTCAAACACGGAGTTTTACCGCGGCTGTCTTTTAATACTTCCGGCAGTGTTTTTGGCGGCGATACTGTTTAAAAAACGCCACGGGAAGCTGTCATACGTATGGGCGATGTTTATTGTTTTTTACATTGTGTATCTTACTGCCATAAACGGCTACAACCGTTACGCCGTTATAATGGACAGTCTTTCAGTGCTTATTACAGGGCTTTACAGCCTTATATGGTTTAAGGAAAAAGGGATATTAAAAAAGGTGCTGTCTTTTGCTTCGGCAGCCGGCGTTATAGCCGTTATGTGCCTTACGGTAAAGAGCATATATTTTGACGGCGTGAACTGGCTTTGGACAGGCGACATAAAAAACCGAATTGCGATGCAAAAAGCAAACTCCTCCCTTTGCTTCAATGATTTTCAAAGCGGTATCGACAATAATATTCTAAGCGACATCGACTGCTGGTACATAACCGAATTTAACAGCGGCTACGCAAGCCTTATAAAGCCTGCGGCGCCTATGATAACTTCTTCTTTCGGCGTTACAAACGACACCACTGCCTTGCTTTACAACGAGCGCATAAAAAGTCTTGCCGGCAAAGGGATATATACCGTTGCCACCAAATACGGCGCAAAGCATTTATTTGAAGAAACAGAAAAAAGCGGCTTTTCAGTGCAGGACATATATGTTCTCGGCTGTGATTATTACGATTTGAACCGTTCTATGCTTTTGGTAAAAATAGCGCCTGAAACCGTTCAGACACATACCTACAGATTAACATGTGACAATCCCTGTCAGATACCTCTTTCCCCTTATTCCCAAAGCGGCTACAAGGCACGGCTTTTCATAGGCCCCGATATTGATTCCTACGGCTATAAAAACAGCTGCTTTACGGCAAAGGCATTTCTTTGCTCAGACGTAGAAAAAACCGAACTTTCAAACGTCAGCTGGAATACCGGTGAAAAATATGCCGCATTAGACATAAGAGTACCAAAAGAAAAAATTAACTCTGAATCCAAAATTATATTGAGTCTTGAGTCCTCTCAAAAAGACTCCGCCATAACCATACTTGAGCAAAAATAAAAAAGCCGACGTATATTTTTATACGTCAGCTTTTTTTAACTTAATATTTCATTTAATTATTATTGAAATAATCCGCCTATTTTTTCCAACAACGACTCAACGTTGGAGCTTGGAACCGTTACCACAGGCTGTGTGCCGTAGGTATATTTTGAATCAAGAGCAAGCTTGAGATTCATTATTTCCGGTACGCTCATTGTCATTGTCATCTTTTCGCCGTCAGCCGAAAAGTTTCCGTTTACATCCATGCTGAACATTCCTGATGAGCTTGAATTCATGCTGTAGCCTGTGATATTTCCCGCTGCATCTGTATTTACGTTAATGGTGTTTGTCATTGCGGTGGTTTCATCAAGCGTTGTCGTACTCTTTGAAGTATAACCTGTCTGTGTTTTTACAAATGATGAATCCTTATAAAGGGCAAGAGTGGAGTCTATGGTATTAAACACTGTCTTGGCGGCTGCTGCATCATATGTAGGTACCACGCCGAGAGAAGCGTTTATAGAATCTCTGAAGTTTCCAATGCTTGAAGACGAGAACATATACTTCATTCCGTCACTTCCAAATATTCCGAGAGATTTAAGATCGTCGTTTGTAAGTGATACCCATGCGTCGTCAGACATATTCAAAGCAGCTGCTATAATCCCGCCTTTTGCGTAAAAAGCATTGTTTTTGGAATCAACGACAATATTCATTGTCGAGCCTTTAAGCGCGTTTATGAGCTTTTCATTTTCAATGCCTGCCTGTGCAAAAATCTTTGAAACACTGTCGTCAGGCGATGAAACCGTTATGCTGTAAGCCGAAGCATCTTTTGTCTGGCTTCCTGCAATAACAAAGTTTACAGCTACGGAAGCATCCGTGCCGTCTTCGTTTTTATAGCCTGTGGTTATGTTTACAGTGCCGCTTACCGCCTTATCCTTAGCTGTAATATCCGCCATGAAAGCCGTAAGCTTGTCAGCGTATGTAAACCCGTCTGTAAGATTCTTTGCATACAGGTCTTTGTCAACGATTATAACCGTCTTTGCCGTGTCGTCCCAGCCTACGGTGCAGCCCAAAGCTTCGGTTAAAACACGCAGCGGAACATACGTGTAGTCTTCTCTTACGATAGACGATGCGTCTTTTATTTTGCTTATCGCACCGTTTTCATCTACGGTTATTTCACTGTTTTTTATGTCAAACGAAACCGTTTTGCTATCTCTTTTTACAGTTATCATACCAGTTGCCGCGTCATAGTCGATATTGGAATCTGTCGCGTCTGCTATTCCCCTCAAAGGAACATACACATGCCCGTCCTCATTAAATGGTGCGCCAACGCTGAATGTTATGTCTTTTCCGTTAAGCTGCACATCCGGAGCACCGGTTGAGCTCTGTGCAAATGACGCGCACGGGAAAGCGAGTGTTGCCGCTGTAAAAAGAACGGCTGCTGTTTTTTTGAACTTCATGATTATCCCTCCTAATTTTGGATTAACACCTGTGCCCATATCAAAGCACACAGGCGGTTGTGTAAAATCCATATATTACATTTTAACATATTCCGTAAAAATAAGCGACCCTTTATTAAATATTCATAATTTTATAATAATTTATTTATTGTTTGCGCCAATAAACATAAATCGGTTTTTTTCTTTCAAACAAAAAGAAAGCCGGTATTTTCAACGGCTTAAGCCACGTTTTGAAAATAACCAGCTTTCTTTTTTTCTTTAATTATCCTAATAAATAATTTATCTCTTAAATACAGCTCCGGCCATTGCGGATGTAACAAGCTTCGAATATCTGTCAAGATAGCTGCCCGGCTTTACAGGAGGCTTATGAGGCGTCCAGCCAAGCTTTCTCTTTTCTATCTCTTCATCAGGAACGTTAAGAGTTACTGTTCCGCCCTCAATGTCGATTGAAATTGAGTCGCCGTCTTTAACAAAGGCAATAAGTCCGCCTTCGGCAGCCTCAGGCGAAACATGTCCGACAGCCGCGCCTCTTGTAGCACCCGAGAAACGTCCGTCTGTAACAAGGGCAACTGATGAGCCAAGGCCCATGCCTATGATTGCGGATGTAGGCGTAAGCATTTCTCTCATTCCAGGGCCGCCCTTAGGGCCTTCATAGCGGATAACAACAACATCGCCCGGCTTGATTTCGCCGTCATATATTGCTTTAACAGCCGGCTCTTCCTGATCGAATACTCTTGCAGGGCCAGTATGCTTAAGCATTTCAGGAACAACGCCTGCTTTCTTACATACGGCGCCTTCCTTTGCAAGGTTGCCGTACATAATCTTAATACCGCCCGTAAGGCTGTAGGCAGTTTCCTTTGTACGTATAACGTCGTCGTTTTTAACCTTAACACCTTCGATATTTTCAAATACGGTCTTTCCTGTAACAGTGATGTTATTCTCAATAAGGCCGTATTCCTTAAGTCTTGCCATAAGAGCGGTAACGCCGCCTGCTTCGTCAAAGTCCTGAGGATAATGCGGGCCTGACGGTTTAATCTTTACAAGATGAGGAGTCATGGCTGCAATCTTTTCTACCTCGTCAAAGCTGAACGGAATATCAGCCTCGTGGCAGATAGCTGCATAATGAAGCATTGTGTTTGAAGAACCGCCTATAGCCATGTCAACAACAAGAGCATTGTGTACGGAAGCAGGAGTTATTATCTGTTTTGCTGTTATGCCGTTTTTATAAAGCTCCATTATCTGCATTCCTGTTCTCTTTGCTATAGCAAGCTTTCTGCCGCTCATTGCAAGAGCCGTTGCGCCCGGAAGGCAAAGTCCGAGTGCTTCTGTAAGGAAATTCATTGAGTTTGCCGTACCCATAAGGTTACATGCGCCGCAGCCCGGAAGAGCGCAGTGCTCAAGCTCGTTGAGCCATTCTCTTGATTTTATTCCTCTTTGTACAAGGCCGGAAGCCTCCATAAGGTCTGTATAGCCTACCTTTTCGCCGTCCATGTGGCCGGTCATCATAACGCCGCCCGAACAAATGATAGTAGGCACGTCAAGTCTTGCGGCTGCAATAATCATACCCGGCGTGATTTTATCGCAGTCAGGAATCATAACCATAGCATCGAAGCTGTGGCCGTTCATCATACACTCTACCGAGTCTGCAATAAGCTCACGGCTTGCAAGAGGATAATGCATACCGTAGTTTCCCTGTGCGATACCGTCGCAGATACCGATAGTAGGGAACTCTATAGGCGTTCCGCCGGCCGCGATTATGCCTTCTTTTACGGCTCTTGCTATAGTATCAAGATGTCTGTGGCCAGGCATTGTTTCATTTTGAGCGTTTACAACGCCTATCATAGGCTTCTCAAGATCCTCATCAAGAAGTCCCATTGAATAATAAAGCGCCCTGTGTGTCGCCCTTTCAAGGCCCTTGGTGGTAATATCACTTTTCTTGCTCATTAATTGTTAGCCTCCTTTGTATTTTCAAAAGCAAATCATAAGTTAAATATAACATAATATCGTCTTTTTTACAAGCAGGCCCAGCCTGTAAAGAATACAAGTTTAACGTCATATTTTATGCAGTTTTGCTAAATTCAACTTTTTTTGGGCTGCTTAAAAAGCATATTTTTATGAATTGTTTTTATTATTTACAGAACTTATTGTTTAAACTGTATATTTTTAACGTGTGTCGTATTCCCCGCCATAATTCATCTGACGAATTACAAATATATTTTATTTCATATTTCCCCTGCTGTCCGGCACATGTTTTCCGCAAATATTTTAAGCACTCTTTCGTCAAAATCAAAGCCCGACGTATGATGCCCGCCTTTTATATCGGCTCCGAAAGCCAAGTAAAGCGATTTCCCGCCATTTTCCTGAACCGTTTTTGCAAGCACCGAAAAATCCTCGGAAGCGCCAAAGCTTTTTCTCTCACAGAATTTTTCGCCAAGACCGCTGTCCATTGCGGCTTTTTTGGCAAACGGTATCATTTCCGCGCTTGTGCTTTCCGACACGGCTTCGCCAAGCACTGTTATTTTTACCTTGGCGCCGTATATTTCCTCGCAATTTTTAGCAAGCGATAAAAACTCATTTTTCATGTATTCGTTAAGCTCCGTGCTCTGGCCCCTGGTTTCAGCCTGCATATAAGCGTAGTCGGCAATAATATTTCTTGCCGTTCCTCCTGTGAGCGTTCCTACGTTTATCATTGTACGTCCGAAATCAGGCCGTGGTATGTTATAAGCAGCATTTGTAAGAGCCGCAGCCGCCCAAAGTGCGTTTATCCCCTTTTCAGGCGCTATTCCCGCATGTGAGGCACGGCCGAAAAACTCGATGTCTATTTTGCTTGTAGCCAGAAAATCGCTTACAACGTCTATTTCCCCAAGCTTATCGGCGCATATTCCTATGTGCGCCCCTATACAGAAATCTGCGTCCTTTACATACTTTTTCATACATTTTGCGCCCATAGCGCCTTCCTCGGCCGGCTGAAACAACAGGCGTATTCGTCCTGAAAAGCAGTCTTTATTTTCGGCAACGGCGCGGGCAATTCCAAGCCCCGCTGCTGTGTGGCCGTCATGACCGCAGCCGTGCATCAGACCCGTATGACACGAACGGAAGCCTTCTTTATTCGGAATATGCTCTTTTTCCGTGGTTTCGTCAAGTTTAAGGGCGTCGATATCAAAGCGCAGAAGCTTTAACGTGCCTTCTTTATCAAATTTCATTTCTGCCACGGCTCCGGTATATCCGCCCTTTATCTTTTCCAAAAAATCCACAGGTACGCCTTCGTATGCGGCTCTTTCTGCCGCGGCAGCGTCAGACGCTTCATCGTTATGCCATTTTTCAACATTCTCATAAAGCTCACGCCCATAGGTTACTTTATATCCAAGCTCCGTAAGACGTTTTACAATCATATATGTCGTTTTGTATTCGGCAAAAGCCTCTTCCGGGTATTTATGAAGCTCACGCCTTGTAAAAACCATTTCGTTTTCTGTTTCGCTATTTATAAATTTGCAGTTCATATCCAACCCTCTTTCTTGACTTTTATTTCTTATTTTACTATATTTAAATTATATTTTACAGCAAAAAATTTGATATGGGAGAATGACACATTTTGAATATACTATCGCTTGAAAACATATCGGAAGCCTTTACCGACAAAGTGCTTTTAAACGGCGTTTCACTGTTTTTGCATGAGCATGAAAAAATAGGCGTTATAGGTATAAACGGAACGGGAAAGTCAACGCTTTTAAAAATTGCAGCCGGCATCGAAAAACCTCAAAACGGAAGCGTCACAAAGGCAAACGGAATAAATATCGCATATCTTGCGCAGCATCCGGAATTTCGAAACGATGAAACGGCTCTTGAATATGTACGCGGGCGCAATCCTCTTTTTGAGCCTGAAGCAAAGGCAATGCTTACAAAGCTTGGAATAGGCGATTACGGCAAGCGGCTTTCACTTCTTTCGGGAGGCCAGAAAAAGCGCGTGGCTTTGGCGGCAGTGCTTATTTCCGGCTGCGACATACTTATTCTTGACGAGCCTACAAACCACATAGACAGCCAAATGGCCGAGTATCTTGAAGATTACTTAAAAAAGTTCAATGGTGCGCTTATTATGGTAACGCATGACAGATATTTCCTCGACAGCGTCTGCAACTCCATTGTAGAAATAGACAAAGGCGCTCTTTACCGTTACGACACAAATTACGCCGGATACCTTGCTTTGAAGGCCGAAAGAGAGGAAATAGCTCTTGCAAGCGAGCGCAAACGCAAATCCGTTTTGCGCACGGAGCTTGAATGGATACGCCGCGGGGCGCAGGCAAGAAGCACAAAACAGAAGGCGCGTATAGAACGCTATGAGCAAATGAGCGCCGTAAAAGATATACGAAACGACGAAAACGTACAGATAAGTTCTGTTGCAAGCAGGCTTGGAAAAAGCATAATCGAGCTTGAAAATATTTCCAAAAGCTATGACGGACATGTTCTTTTTAAGGATTTTTCGTATATTTTCCTGAAAAACGACCGTATAGGCTTTATCGGAAAAAACGGCTGCGGAAAAACAACTCTTATGAACATCATTTCCGGCAGCCTTGCCCCCGACAGCGGCAAAGTGCTCATCGGTTCTACCGTAAAAACCGGCTGCTACAGTCAGGAGCTTGAAAGCGGAGAGGGAAGCAACACCGAAAGCCTTTCATACATGGATCCGAATAAAAACGTGATCGACTACATCCGCGATACGGCGGAATATGTAAAAACAGCCGACGGTCTTATATCGGCAAGCCAGATGCTTGAGAAATTTCTCTTTCCCCCATATCTTCAGCACACGCCTTTAGGCAGACTTTCAGGCGGAGAAAAGCGCCGGCTCAACCTTCTCAGGGTGCTTATGGAGGCGCCTAACGTGCTTATACTTGACGAGCCTACAAACGACCTCGACATTTCCACAATGACTGTCTTTGAGTCGTTTCTCGATACATTTGACGGAATAGTGATAACCGTATCCCATGACAGATATTTTCTTGACAGAACGGTAAACCGTATTTTTGCATTCGAAGGCGAATCAATAACCCAGTACGAAGGCGGATATACCGACTACAAGGCAAAATGCACTTATGAGCAGCCGGAAGAAAAAAAGAGCGCCGAGAAAAAAGCTTACTCCAATACCCACGAAAAAAAGCTGAAATTTACCTTCAATGAGCAAAAGGAATTTGAAACCATAGAAAGCGACATTTCAGCCGCGGAAGAAAAAATTGCCGCTATTGAAACAGAAATGGCTAAAAATTCAGCCGATTTCACCCGTCTTACAGAGCTTAACGAACAAAAGGGAAAGCTTGAAAGTGAGCTTGCTGCAAAGCTTGAACGCTGGGAATATCTTGAAGAATTAAATGAAAAAATAAAAGCACAGGAAAAATAAAAAAGACGGACATTTAATTGTCCGCCTTTTTTTATTTTTTTAATAGTTCCAGTCTGATGCAAAATAGAATGCAGCCGAGTTTCCGTAAGCACCGCCAAGTTCCGCTCTTGCACAAAGTGTGTTTGTGCTTGTAAGAATCGGGATATACCATGCGTTGTCGTCGTTAAGCTTTGAAAGCTGGCCGTAAAGTTTGATTCGTTCGTTATCATCAAGCGACGATCTTGCGTCCTTTATAAGCTTGTCGGCGTCGTCGTTTTTTAAGTTGGCCATATTTGTTACCGACTTTGCGTCAGCGTATTCACTGTTGAAAAGTTTGTAAACTATGTTGTCGGCATCAGGATAAGAAGCTCCTATCCAGAAATAGATTGACTCGTAATTTCTGTTTGATACATCCTGGTTGAATGCTCCTCTTTCCATTGTGCTCAGGTTGACCGTTATGCCTATCTGTCTTAATTCTTCCTGAATAACCTGTGCCGGTCTTGAATAATATGAGCTTTCAGGTGTCTTCATGTCAAGAGTAAATCCCTTTTCATATCCGGCTTCCTTAAGAAGCGATTTTGCCTTGTCGATATTTTGTGCCTCTGCCTTAAAATCTTTCTGATATCCGAAGATACCAGGCGTTATCGGGCATTCGGTTACCCAGCCTACACCGTCCTGGCCGCCGTCGATTATTTCCTGACGGTTAATCGCAAGCGCCACGGCTTTACGTACTTTTACGTTATCAAGCGGTGTCTTTTCGGTATTAAGAGCTATGAAATAAAAGCCTGACGACTGAACGGAAAGAACGTTTACATCCTTGTTCTCTCTAAGTCTTGGAAGGTCTGCGGAATCAACGCCGTAAAATACGTCGCAGTCACCGGATTCAAGGGCTATGGCAGCCGTCGTGGCATCAGCCATAAATCTTACCTCAAGGTTCTTTATAGCAGCCTTTCCGCCGTGCCAGTTAGGGTTGGCTTCATAGGTTATGCTCTGGCCGTTCTGCCAATTTTTAAGTATGTAAGCGCCTGTGCCTATAGGATTACGGCCGAAGTTTGTGCCGTCTGACTGGCATTTTTCGTAATACGCTTTATCAATAATAGAAAATACAGGGTTGCAAAGCACGTTAAGAACAGGTTTGTATGAATACTTAAGGTTAAGCTTTACATGGTTTGCGTCTACCTTTTGTGCGTTTTCCATCATACTTGCTATATCAGATACAGCCGGCATTTTTATTTCTTTGTTAAGAGAATATTCCACATCGTCTGCCGTAAGAGCGTCGCCGTTTGAAAACTTTATTCCGTCGGCAATCTTAAATGTAACAGATTTTCCGTCCTTGGCAAATTCCCATGATTCCGCAATAAGCGGCTGAAGCTTTGTGCGGTCTGCAGGCGCCTCACGAAGAAGTGTTTCATAGCACTGGATCATGCAGATTCTTGAATATGAGTCAGAAGAGGAAGTGGCGCCCGGTTCAAGGCTTGTTGGCTCGGAATTTATAACAAATACCACCGTATCCTTCCCCGAAGCCTTCCCGTTTGCCGTTGTACGTTCGCCTGTTTTGGTAGTTACAACAGCCTTGTTTGTAGACGCCTGGCCGGAGCCGGAGGCTGATTTTGCATCTGATGAGGCCGATGTTGTCTTTGCAGAGGCTGACGCGGATTTGGAGGCAACAGTTCCGCCGCATGCGCTAAGCAGAAGTGACGCGCTTACTGCCAAGCCTATTAATGCCAAAATTCTTTTCTTCATAATAATCCCCCTTTTACATTAATATATTTATACCAATGCACTTTTAAAACAAGAAAATATTTTTTTGCTGTTGTCAATTTCATTCACGTTATTATTTTATAATACACCGAGGTTACAATAATTACAATGCTTTTAATCAAAAAAATATACAATTTTAACATCACTATTCTTTGCGTCAAATATTTATTCATGCTATATTTCCATATAATTATAAAATATAGCATTTGTTTTTATTATATTTACCTTTTATTCAAATGTCGTTTCCGATGTGCTGCGGTGAATTAAATGAAATCAAATAACGCTATATGTTTTTTATTCTGTCTTGATTTTATTTTAACGCACAAAAAAACCGGCAGCATATTTTACTGCCGGTTAAGACAAGCCCTGTTTTTCTGTGATTCAGATAAAATGCTTCTGTTCTTTTGCTATTTTTAATCCTGTCGGAGTGGCCGCAAGTCCGGCTCTGCTGGTTTCCTTAAGCGACGGCGGCATAATAGCGCCGATTTCACCCATTGCGTCTATTACTTCGTCCGGCGGTATAATGCTTTCTATTCCGGCAAGCGACATATCAGCCGCCATAACAGCGTTTACGGCTCCCGATGCGTTTCTTTTTACACAAGGCACCTCAACAAGCCCGGCAACCGGATCACACGAAAGCCCCAGCATATTTTTAAGCGCCAAAGCACAGGCATTCATTACCTGTTTTGAACTTCCGCCTTTTAAGTAAACAAGAGCCGCTGCCGCCATAGCCGAAGCCGAGCCTATTTCCGCCTGACAGCCGCCCTGTGCACCCGAAATGCCTGCTCTTTGGGCAATGACCTCGCCTATTCCGGCCGCTACATGCAACGACTTTATTATGTGTTCATCGCTTTCGTCAAATCTTTTTTTATACGGAATAAGAACTCCCGGCATTACTCCGCATGAGCCGGCCGTAGGAGAGGCAACTATACACTTCATACATGCGTTTGATTCCGCAACGCTTACGGCGCAGGCCATAACGTCTATAAGAAAATTTCCGCAAAGGCTGTCTTGTTCGTTGTACTTTTTAAGCTTAAAGGCATCTCCGCCCACAAGGCCGCTTGCCGATTTGATACTGTCATCATGGTTTTCAAACGAGTTTTTCATGCTTAACCACATATGGCGCATTTTACCAAACGATTCCTCACGAGCCACACTGCGCTCTGACATATCGTCATTGATTACCGCCTCAAAAATATCATTGTCAAACCCGGCCGATCTATCAAGAATATCCTGCAGACTGTTAAAACTCATTTTTACTCCCCGTCGCTTTCATTAATATTAACATAGGTAACTTCCTTTATATCGTCAAAACCGCGTATCCCGTCAAGTATACGCTGTGAAACCGTCTGGTCAATCTCCACTACCATTATTGCCGTACCGCCACGCTTTTTCCTGAAAAGATTGAGCGTTGCTATGTTTACATTGTTGAAAGTAAGGAAAGTTGCTACCTTTGCAACAAAGCCCGGCCTGTCAATGCTTTCTATGACAAGAGTCGGATACTCGCCTGAAAAATGTGTTTCTACGGAATTTATTGCATCTATCGAAATCCTTCCGCCCCCTATTGACGAAGCGCGAACTTCCGCCTTTTTCCCGCTTTTCCCCGTAAGCTTTAAAAGAGCGGTATTAGGATGAACAAGATTCAGGTCTATTGTATAAAACTTGAATTTCATACCGGTATTTTGCGCTATTTCCCTGCTTTGCACAATCCGTTCATCGTCGGTGCCCATTTTTAAAAGACCGCCGAGAATCGCCTTGTCGGTTCCGTGCCCAATTCCCGTATCGGCAAAAGAGCCGTGCAGATAAATTTCCGCTTCGGCCGCATCTTCGCCAAGTATCTGCCTTGCCGCAAAACCTATTCTTACGGCTCCGGCTGTGTGTGAGCTTGACGGCCCAACCATTACCGGCCCAAGTATGTCAAAAATATTCATATAACCACTCCCGGATAAAAATAATTATTCCCGTTTTTATACTTATTATAATTTACAGCCGCCATCAAGTCAAAACATATATTTTTTGCCTGTTATAATCTGATTTATATATCAAAAAAGGACTGTTTCGATAACCGTTTGGCTATCTTTGCAGTCCTTTTACGCCCGTAAAATTTACAGACAACGCTATTTATTTGTTTTCGTTATATTTTTCAAGCTTTTCTATTGCGTCCATGTACATCTTTTCGGTTACTTTATACGGAACAAATTTTATGTCGTCTACCGTAAGAGCCTTTTCAATTACAGGGCCAAGTTCGTCCTTCTTTACTTCAAGATCGGCAAGCTTTGTAGGAAGCTTTATTGCCTTATAAAGAGGGAAAAGCTCGTCTACCATATTGTCCTGTCCGTCAAGGAAAAGCAGTACAAGTGTGCAGTAGGAAACTATTTCGCCGTGAATATGATTTTTCTCAATCTGCGGAAGAAGAGTAAGTCCATAGCAAAGTGAATGTGCAACATTTGAGTTTATTGTAACGCCTACAAGCGCAGATACCGTGCCTGTTGTGATTATGTTTGTAAGAGCAATCTGCTCAAGATCGCTTCCCGGCTTATTTGCCTTGCATTCGTCAATAGCCTTTGCACCGAATTTTACAAGCGGCTTATAGCACATGTTTCCAAGCTCAACTCCGAGAGCCTGCTTATATGTAACTTCCTTGCCTCTTGCGGCAAGCTCTGTTTCAAAGTGCTTTGCCATTGTATCGCCTATTCCGGCCCAAAGGTAACGGTCAGGAGCTTCGGCAATTATTTTTGTGTTTATAAATACATGCTCAGCCGGTCTTCCGCACTGATATGTATCTCTTGCAACACCGCTCGGATAATACATTATTGCCTCCGCGGAAGCGGGAGCGCATGTTGCGGCTATTGTAGGGAAAGTAAAGATTGGCTTTTTGGAAAGTATCATAGCCGCATATTTGCAGGTATCAAGCGCTTTTCCGCCGCCGAAAGCAAAAATCATATCGGCATCCTTATAGCTCTGGGCTGAAGCTACCATTTCGGAATTTTCTATTGACGCTTCCCCGCCATACCAGATGTAGTCTATAACTTTTATATTGCTTCCCGCAAGAGCCTTTTCAAGTTCCGGCTTGGCCGCTGCCAAAGCCTTATGGCCTCCTACCGCAACCGCCTTTGTGCCGAATCTGGCGCAGATGGCAGGTACGTTTTCATATGCATCAGGGCCTACGGTATAACATGGAAGAAACTGGCTTATAAAATTTGACATTTTTTGTCCTCCTTAAAACATATAAAACCACTTGTTCTAAATATCAGAATGCGTTTCTTAATATTTGTATACTACGATTATAGCATATATGTGCCAAAAATCAATACCATTTTCACCGGCAAAACGTTCGTACGCAGGCCGTCAGTTTCACTCCGACTCCACAGTTTCCGGCAGTATACCCAAAAGTCAGGCAAAGTTGTTTTTATCGTCATTGCGGCAACTGTTGTTTTACAAAACCGTTACGGCATTACTGCAATATTTTCGCTATATCACCTTTTTTGTTTTCCATATACCGCTTTTGTATCTTGCAAAGCTTATCAAAAAATTTACAAGCCATCCCACGGGCATTGCATACCACACTGCGCAGGCGCCTATTACAGAAGCGAAAATATTTGAAAACGACACTCGTATCGACAGGTTTATCAGGTTTGCGGCTGTAAACACCTTCATATCGCCGCTTCCCTTAAGCACTCCGTCGGTTATATTCTTAAGGCCGAAAAGAGGGTAAAAAAACGACATGAATCTAAGGTATGATGTTCCTGTGGCATAAGCCGCCGTACTCGCACCCTTTCCCATAAAAACCGATATGAATTCAGTTGAAAAAAGATTGAGCACCACACATATTATTACACAGGCCGCAAGCATTATCTTAAGCGCGGCCATATATCCAAGCGGTACTCTTTCTGTCTTTTTTGCGCCGATGTTTTGTGCCGTAAATGTGGAAACGGCGTTTCCGAGGGCAAGCACAGGCACAATGCATATAAAGTGTATCCTTGTGGCGGCAGTGTAGCCTGCAAGAACAGAAGTGCCGAAACTGTTTATAACGGCCTGAACCAAAAAAGAGCCTATGGATATTATCGACTGCTGAAGCATTGTAGGAAAAGCCACGGCGGACATTGTTTTAAGAAGCAGTTTGTCAAATTTTACATATGGCACATCATATGCCTCAAGCCTTTTTACAAGTATCAAAAATGACATTACCGCCGATATTCCCTGGGCGATAAGCGTTGCATAGGCAACGCCCTTTATGCCCATGCCGAACCTTGTTACAAGAAAAATATCGAGAAAAATATTAAGAAGAGATGAAAATATCAAAAGCCTCAACGGCGTTTTGCTGTCGCCAAGCGAATTAAAAACCGAACTGAGCACATTATACATGAAAAGAAACGGCAGGCCGTAAAAATATATGCGCATATAGTCGCAGGCACCGTCAAAAGCACTTTGCGGAGTGCGCGCCACATAAAGTATCCATCTGTTTAAGCCGGCTCCGGCAGCAGCCAAAAAAAGGCTCAGCAAAAACACGGTTATAAGCGCCGTTGAAACCGCCGACCGCATTTGTGAAAACCTGCGTGCTCCGAAATACTGGCTTATTATTACAGCGCAGCCCATTCCCGCGCCGTTTGCAAGGGCTATAAAAATATTTGTTATGGCTGCCGAAGCGCCTACCGAGGCAAGCGCCGTTTCGCCCACAAAATAGCCCACTACCGCAGAGTCAGTCATATTGTAAAACTGCTGGAAAATATTGCCTATTATCATAGGTATTACAAAAAACAAAAGCGAATGGCTGACATTTGAGCTTATCATGTCTACCGATTTTGTTTTGCCTGTCATTTTTTACCTCTCAAAAAAATGTATAATATGTAAACGGAGAATATCTTCACATATCCGCGTCTGCAAGCGGGCTTGCCCGTATCTATGCTCAAAGCCGTTTATCGATATATTTTTTCAGATATTTTTTATAAAGAGCGTTGTTTTGAAGCCATTTTTTAAAGCGTCCGCTTGCTTTCGAAAAGCAGTATGCGGCAGCCACATAAAACGGCACCGTGGGGAATATCGGTATAAGTATGCCTATTGTGCCTATTATAACCAACAGCACTCCTGCTGCAAAAAGCACATATTTTTTCACCTGGTCATTCTCCTTTATAATACTTATAAAAGCCGAAAAAAGATTCAGTAATCAAAGATAATATATTCTCCGCTTAAATTTAAAAAAACAGTGTATCAAAAAATCCCTCAACTTATAAAAGCCTTGGGATTTTTCTGACATCTGTTTATTTATGTTATTTATTTCTTATTTCTGCCCTGATTTTTTCTTGCTTCTCTTTCATCAGCGGACTTTTCCCAAAGTTCGTTTGCAACCGGAGTCCACTCCTCAGCGTAATGAGCGCACTTGCTGCAAAGATGCTCGCAGCTTTCGGTTGACTGAAGGTCAGTTGATTTTGCCCCTGCTCTCTTAACAATCTCCTGAAGCTTTTCAGGGTTTTCAAGCATAGGACACGGTCTGAGCATATTGTCGTTAAACGGCTGTCCTTCCTGATATGCCTTGAAAAGAGGCTGGCGCAGGCAGTCGAGAAGCGACATGTCATGTATGTTTGCGTTTGAATAATGTATGAATACGCAAGGCTCAACATCGCCGTTCGGGTTGATATGGCAGTAAAATTTTCCTCCGGCAACACAGCCGTGTACATATTCGCCGTCGTTTTGGAAGTCGATAGCCATTATAGGCTTGCCGCCCTTGAAATCTCTTATTTCACGTACACGATGATACATATATTCTCTCTGCTCAGGATTAAGCAAAAGATCGGTTGAGGCGTCGTTTCCTACAGGCATGTAATGGAAATACCATGTATATGTAACGCCTTTTTCAATTATCATATCAAGGAACTCGTCGGATGTGACAGTCTTGTAGTTTTTGCTTGTATAGCAGATAGATGTGCCGAAAAGAAGCTTATGCTCTCTAAGCAGATCCATCGCGTGCATAACCTTGTCAAATGTTCCGGCTCCGCGTCTTGAATCGTTTTCTTCTCTGAAGCCCTCAACGCTTATTGACGGAACAAAGTTGCCTACGCGAAGAAGATCATCACAGAACTTATCATCTATAAGAGTGCCGTTTGTAAAGCAGTGGAAAGCACTTGTATTATGTTTTTCGCAAAGACGGATTACATCATCTTTTCTTACAAGAGGTTCGCCGCCTGTAAGAAGATATGCGTGAACGCCAAGAGCTTCGCCCTGGGAAACGAGGCTGTCCATGTCATCAAAGCTTAAGTTGAGCCTGTTGCCGTATTCAGCAGCCCAGCAGCCTGTGCAGTGAAGGTTGCATGCGCTTGTAGGGTCAAACAATATTACCCAAGGAATATCACAGCCGTATTTCTTGCCGTTTTCCTGAGCAGTATGAAATCCGCGGAAGCCTGCCTCATATCCGAGGTTAAGCAGAGACATCTTAACAATCTTTGGATCTGTGTTGTCAAGAAGGTGGTTTGCATACTTCATCCATTTACTGTTTTCATCACTAAAAATATTGCGCAGATTTTCGTATGCTCCAGGACGCCACACATCCCCAAGTACATTCTCCATAAGGTCGACAATCTTAAGAAGAGCCTTTGAGCGGTCGTGGTTAGTATATTTGATAGCCGCATCCACCGCTACCTCAAATGCCTTTCTTTCGACCATATGTTTTGCTGACTGTATCATAATTACAAAACCTCCTTGTTGTGTTTTTATTTCCGACAGCGCAGCTCTACACCTTTTTACGGTCTAAAACACACGTCATATACATGCTGCCACATGCAGAATAAAATAAAGCAAAGTCTTGCGGCAATTAAAAACCTCTTGATTTTCAGCTTTATACAAAACCGCACAACAACTTTCCAAAACCATCTTATTTACTATCTTATAAAACCTGAGGCAGAACATGCATGAAATGGCGGAAATAAAGACATTTCATTTTTTTATGGTTTTTGTATGTCAGGCAAACCCCGATGATAATTCTGACGCCCTTTCAATGATGAACAGAAAATACGTTTAACCAGTCAAACGCCTGATAACAAAGCCATATACTTACTTGTAAACATATTATATTCCAAATATTGATAAATTACAACAACTTATGTTAACTAAAGTAATAGGTTTTTCAAATTGAAACAACGATACCACAATGGATGTTGTTTGTCAAGCGTGCCTTTTTCAGTATGCCCATTGTACGGTTCATATATTTGTAAGAATTCTTAATTTAACATACTATACAAAAGGCACTATACTTTATTGTAGGAATCACAATAAGGAAGGGTGTTTTAAATGAAAATTAAAAAACGTTACATAGTTTTGGCACTGCTTGCCGGTGCAGCCGTGTTTGGCGCAGTAAAATTCATGTCGGCAAAGACGAAACCATCCGTAACCACTGTTGCAGCCCAGAAGCTTCAAAGAAAGGACATACGCAGTATTTTGTCTTTAAAGGCGCCTCTTGAAGGCACTGAAAGCATAGAACTTGTGTCAAACCTTCATTATGAAATAACGTCAATAAACGTTAAGGAAGGCGATAAAGTTAAAAAAGGCCAGGTTTTGGCTGTGCTTAACAGGGAAAAACTGCTCGACGAGATCCAGACTCAAAAAGACAACATACTTTCACAGCGCCAGCAGCTTGATGAAAAGCTCACAAAGGCTCAAAACGCATACGATACAGCAAAAAAGGCGCTTGATGAAAAAGTAAAAAATCGTCAGCAGGATTATGAAAAGGCTCAAAACGCTCTTTCGCAGGCAAAGCGAAAATATGAAAACATAGAAAAGCTGTACGCAAACGGCGCCGAAAGCCGCGAAGAATTGCTGGGCGCACAAAAGGACATGAATGACTGTCAGTCTGTTTTTGACGGCTTTACGGTAAAAAACGGAAAGGTCGTGGCCGATGAGTCTGAAATTCTTGATATAGAGCAGGCACAAAGCGGAGTAACCATCAAAAGCGGAAAGGCTTATGCCCTCGATTCCGACCTGACAACAATCGCCGCCGCCGAAAACGACCTTAAAATAAAAGAAAAATCCCTTGATGACTGTGATATAAAAAGCACCATAGACGGCACCGTTACAAGAGTAAACACGAAGGTAGGCCGTTTCGCCGACAAAACCGACAACGACAAGCCTATGTTTATTATAGAAAATCTGAACAGCCTTCAGATGAAGGTTGCAGTAAGTGAATACGATATAGACAAGGTTAAACTTGGCCAGACAGTTGAAATAAAGGCGGATGTTTTGGGAAGCGACATGGCTAAAGGCACTGTTTCAAGAATCTCGCCTACAGGCGAGATAAAAAGCTCAAGCTCCTCCGAACGTGTTATACCTGTGCAGATTGACATTTTGCCTGACGAACGGCTCATATCCGGAATAAATGCCACGGCGGGAATACTTACGGCTGAATCCAAAAACGCTCTGTGTGTGCCTTTGGAATCGCTTTTCCAGGATGGAGAGGGAAAACTTTTCGTATTCCGTGTAAACAGTGACTCAAAAACAGAAAAGATACCTGTAACTGCAGGAGTTGAAAACGATACCGAAACCGAGGTCATAAGCGACAGCTTAAACGAAGGCGACAACATAATCGTAAGCCCGGATAATGACATACCCGACGGCACAATTGTAGCTTTATCCGACGGCGGAGAAAAGAGCTGACCTATGGCTATGAGAGAAATAATAAGATTAGAAAACATAGAAAAAAAATACAGCACAGGCTCAACCGAAGTTAAAGCCTTAAGCGATGTCAGCTTTACCGTAAACGAAGGCGAATACATAGCCATAATGGGTCAGTCAGGTTCCGGAAAATCCACTCTTATGAACATACTGGGCTGTCTTGACAGGCCTACAGGCGGAAAATATATGCTTGACGGCGAGGACGTTTCCTCATACCGCGACGACAGGCTTTCATGGCTGAGGAACAAAAAAATAGGATTCGTTTTTCAGTCGTTCAACCTTATATCGCGCACAAGCGCCCTTAAAAACGTTGAACTTCCAATGATATACGCAAAAGTTCCGGCTTCAGCCCGACGAAAAAAAGCACTGGAACTTCTTGATAAAGTCGGGCTTTCTCAAAGAAGCAGCCACATGCCAAACGAGCTTTCGGGCGGCCAGAGGCAAAGAGTTGCCATAGCTCGGGCTTTGGCAAACGATCCGCCGCTTATACTTGCGGACGAGCCTACCGGAAACCTTGACACTGCTTCTTCCGTAGAGATAATGGAACTTTTTACAAAGCTTAATGAAGACGGGGCTACCGTAATAGTTGTAACCCACGAGGACGACATAGCCGCCTTTACAAAACGTGTGCTGCGCTTTCGTGACGGAAGGCTGATAAACGATACAGGGGAGTGTGAGAAATAATGCTTTTTATTGAAAATGTAAAGCTTGCGTTTTCCGCTATAGGCATAAACAAAATGCGCTCCTTTCTCACTATGCTCGGCATAATAATAGGCATTTCCGCAGTTATCGCCATAGTGTCTATAGGGGATACAATGCGCGGCGTAATAGCCGACCAGTTTGCAGGAATAGGCGTTGGAAGAATATATACTTATATACAGGCTTCCGACGGAGTAGCCGACGAAAATAGTCTTTTCAGCAAAAACGACATAGACAATATACGCACTGTTTTTTCAAAAGACATTGAGTATATCTCAGGAGCAGGCTCCCAAAGCGGCACAGCAATAAAAGGCCGAAATTCCGTAAGCATCAATCTTACTCCTGTGCAGGGAAACTACACCCGTGTACAGCCTGTGAAGATTTCCGGCGGACGGATGATAAACCAAAAAGACTTTGAAAGCAGCAAAAACAACATAGTTCTTGATGAAAATACAGCTGAAAAACTTTTCAAGAGCAAAAATGTCTCCGGAAAAACAATCCGGCTTTCATACAACGGCAAAAACGGAGCCGAAATAACGGACTTTACCGTGGTTGGCACATTTGAAAACAACAAGTCGGTGCTTGAAAAGCTTCTTGCGGGCAAAGGCCCTGAAACAGCCTATATACCTGAAAGTCTTGTTTTTACACCGGACAGCTCAGCTTTTTCGCTTGACATTTTTATTTCGAAAAACGCAGACTCAAAGCAGTTTAAAAAGAGCTTCATAAACTACATTAGCCGCACCAAAAACCAGACTGCCAAAAACATCGTTTATGAATCAGCCGAAAGCGAAATGAAGTCCGCCGACAGCATAATGCAGAAGCTGTCCCTTGCCGTTGGCGCAATTGCGGCCATATCCCTTCTTGTAGGCGGAATAGGCATAATGAATATAATGCTTGTATCCGTAACCGAAAGAACCCGCGAGATAGGCATAAGGAAAGCTCTCGGGGCAAGAACGGCCGACATACTTATACAGTTTCTTACAGAAGCGGCGCTTATTTCGGCCGCAGGCGGCATAATAGGCACAGCCATAGGCATAGGCGTCGTGGCCATAGGCGGGCGGATACTGAATATAAAAGTAATAATAAATCCTGTAATGGTAATAACAGCCGTATGTTTTTCAGCGGCAGTCGGGATATTTTTCGGACTGTTTCCTGCACGAAAGGCGGCAATGAAAGACCCTATAGAGGCGTTAAGGTATGAATGAGCCAAGAAATGCTTTTGACTGAAGAATGAATGTGAAAATATGTGTTGGAACAAATTTTACAATGAAATATTACGGTCAGACAACAACCGGCTTTAATGTAAGCACAGATGATTAATATCGAAAACGTGTATACATTTGTCTTTCCGAAACATGTAAAAAGTATCCGGAGTATAGGATAATGACATTTAACAATACTGCCAAACGTAAAGAACAGGCAGTAAATTAAAGGAGACCCTGCTTATGGATGGTACAGGTTATGTTTTTCATATCAGCGCCTATGATTCAAATAAACTTTTACCGCAGGTAAGCAAAGCGCTTGAAAAAAGAACCGAGCTGATTTCACGAAAACGGTTCCCCTTCATGTGGAAACTTACAGACAGCTTTAACTCTTTGTCACGGAAAAAGCCAAAGAACAGACCGCAAACAAGTATTGCAGCCATTATATGTTTTGCCTTAGGTATTTTTCTTTTTATCCCCGGTATAGCGGAACCACAGAAGTTATTCGTACCTCTAATCACCGGAGCGGCTGCAATAGCAGTAGGCGCAGCCGGATTATGGCGCGGCAAAAAACGCAGGGAAAATGCCTTTGATAAGCCTGCCAGGAAGCTTCTTACCGGCATAGGCAATATATCAGCACAGCATAAGGTTACGGTCTCTTTTTCTGATGACGGCATGACGCTTGCAGCAGCCAATGCCGATGCCGTATTCGTGGCGTATAACGATTTTGAATGCGCAGTCGAAACTGAGGATATATTCCTGTTTGTTTACAGAGATTGCGTTACCGTGCTGCAAAAATCCGATTTAGAAGCAACTCGGATTGATGGATTCCATAAGTTTATTTCAGGTAAAATTGAAAAATGTCAATTTGTTTGACATTATAAAGTTGAGCCGCACAATTGCAATCTATAAATCCGGATTTGTTGCAGCGTGTATCTAAAAACAAATTCCGGTTTTTAATACGGCTTCTATGCCACGCATTACTAAAGCAGCACCCGAATCTGTATTTCATCAGGTTTGGGTGCTGCTTTTACAATTGCCGGTTAATTTGCGGCATTATTTTTTATTCTGTTTTATACGGCACCCTTGCCGAAGGCACCATCATTGACGCCGAACCTATATGCACAGGCTGGTCGTCAAAGAATATGTTTGCGCCAAATGCCTTAAGCACTTGTCCTTTTTCAACTCCGCCAAGGAAAAACGCTTCGTCTATGCGCACGTTCCATGCCCGCAGAGTCATTATTACTCTTTCGTGGGCGGGAGCATTGCGTGAAGTTACAAGAGCAGTCTTTATTGGAGATTTCTCACCCGGAAACTTCTCCTGTATTGATGCAAGTTTTCTTAAAAACCTCGCAAACGGCCCTTCGGGAAGCGGATTTTTGGCATTTTGTCTTTCATAATCCATAAACGCACTTATTCCATTTTCTTTGTATATTTTTTCCGATTCGTCAGAAAACAATACCGCATCGCCGTCAAAAGCTATTTTTATCTGGTCTATTGTATCGGCGGCGTTTATTTTAAAATCCGGCTGAGTGCATATTATTCCGGCGGCAGTACCCGAATTTATGGCTTCCTGTACATCTTCGGCGTTTGCCGAAAGAAAAAGGTCAGTTTCAAAAGCCGGAAGATACGGCGAAAGCCTGCTGCCGCTTACAAGCGCCGCACGAGATATGTCAAGACCGTAATGCTCTATTGAATTAAATATTCTAAGGCTTGAATCGGCGCTGTTTTTTGACATTATTATTACTTCCGTCATGCGCGTATCGCCCATTGTGTTAAGATTGAGAAGCGCTTTTACAAGGTTAAAGCCGGCTCCGGGATTAAGTATATCCTTTTCATGCTCGCGCTGATATTTTACAAAGCTTTTTACGCCTTCGTTTTCAAATATGGTATTTTCCGCCTCAAGGTCAAAAAGCGCCCTCGACGATATGCCTACCACAAGGCAGCCGTTCAGACTGTATGGCATTTTTAACGCCTCCCGTTTATCACAAAAAGAGCGACAGTAAAGGTATGGTAATCATTGAAAGAAGAGTTGATACAAAAATATTGAGCGAGGCAAAAGCCTCGTCCCCGTTATATTTTGATGCAAGCACAGCCGTATTGCTGCCGGCAGGCATTCCCGCAAGAAGCACAGTAACGCCTGTTACAACGCTGTTTACATTAAGCGCCTTCATTATTATAAGAAACACCATCGGTATCACCAAAAGCCTTAAGGCTGCAAAATAAAGCGCAGGAAGGCTTAAAACATCTTTTGGCGAAATTTCCGCAAGTATCATTCCAACCACCATCATCGACACTGCCGTTGAACAATTTCCGAGGTTATTTATAGACGACATTATAAATTTAGGAAGTGGAAAGCCCTTTAGCATAAGAACGATACCGATAAACACCGATATTATGCAAGGATGCGTAACAAGCGTTTTTGCAACCTGTCTGCCGCTTGTTTTCACAAAAAGCGCCGTTGCGAACGTCCATGTGAAAATTCGTATAGGCAGACATTCTATAGACGCGAATATAAGCCCGCTTGAACCGTATATCCCCTGTGCAACCGGCATTCCTATATATGCCGCGTTAGAGCAGATAGTGCCTGCGCGAAGCACGGCGACGCGGTTTTTATCCTTTACCCAGAAAAACAGCAGTTTTGATGATGTAACATATATTATCTGTGCGGCAAATGCAAAGGCAAGCGCCTCTCCGGTTTCTTTTAAAAGTTCCGGCGAAAAATCTATGTTAAACGATTTTATAATCATACATGGCAGAAATATATCTATAAGCATGTTTATTATGCTTTTTCTGGCGTCATGCGAAACTATATTCATTTTACGCAGGAAAAAACCTACGCCAAGCAACACAAAAAGCATAAGCTGCATCTGTACTACATCCGCAAAATTAACCATTTTTCGACCTCTTTTGCATATTTATTCTGCAATTATACACCCAAACAAAACATTTGTAAAATACTCCATAAGAATATATAATGCTGTAAACGGCACAAATTTCAAATTCAGCAAACAGGAGGTTTTTTTAATGAAATATGGATTTCTGGGCACCGGCAATATGGCCTGTGCCATTATAAACGGCATTGTGCAAAACGGCACTGACGGAAGCAACATAATGCTTTTTAACCGCACAAGCGAAAAAGCGGAGCGTATTTCAAAGCAGTGCGGTGCTTCTGTATGTCAAAGCCAAAGCGAGCTTATAAAAAACTGCGACGTACTCATAATATGCGTAAAGCCAAACGTGCTTGACGAAATAGCGCCATCCGTAAAAGCAGACTTAAACGGCAAAAACATACTTGTTATATCAATAGCGGTAGGCAAAAGCCTTGAGTATCTTAAAAACGTATTGGGTGAACATCCTTTTGCGCGTGTAATGCCAAACATAAACGCCAGAGTGCTTGCTTGCGAAAGCGGCATATGTGTAAGCGAAAACTGCACTTCTGAGCAAAAAGACATTGTATTTAAAATATTTTCATCTATAGGGTCTGTATCCGAGATATCCGAAAAGCTTTTCGGCATATTCGGCGTAATAGCAGGCTCATCTCCCGCCTTTGCCTACATATATATAAACGCCCTTGCAAAAGCCGCCGTAAAAGCCGGTATGCCAAAATCACAGGCAACGGAAATAGCAGCTGCCACGGTTTTAGGCAGCGCGAAGATGGTGCTTGAATCCGGCATACATCCAAACGCGCTTGCGGACATGGTATGTTCTCCAGGCGGAACAACTATAGAGGGCGTATGCGCTCTTGAGGAATACGGTTTTGAAAATGCCGTTACAAAGGCATTTGACGCTATACTTGAAAAAGACCGAAAAATAAGCGGAAAATAAAAAAGCAAGACCCTTGGGGCTCTGCCCCAAACTGCCTCGCAAGGGGCACGCCCCTTGACCTACGGCGAAAACATTCGTTTTCGCTTTAAGCATAAGGGGAAAATTTTATCCGATAAGTACAACCGGCATTTAACACAAGACCTTTGGGGCTCTGCCCCAAACTCCCCCGCAAGGGGCACGCCCCTTGACCTACGGCGAAAACATTCGTTTTCGCTTTGGCAATCAAGGCCAGTACGTTTATAAAACAGATTATTTCAGACAACTATATTTTAATCAGAGGTTTACTTCTTATGTCAGACATAATAGAAAATTTCGGAAACTACATCGACGCAAACACTGCCGTGCATCCCGAATTTTGCCGCAGGCTGCTTACCGCGGGTCTTCGTGCTTTTGGTCTTAAGCTCAGTTTAAGTCCGGACAGGCGGCTTCCCTCAAGCCGGCAGTATATTGCAAAAATTTTAAACCACGCTGTTGTCGACACTCTTGCACATCCGCAGCAATCGGCGCTTACCAGTGTTTTCCAACCCTGTGAACAGCTGTATGCCATGGGCATCAAGCCTATGTGCGCCGAGCTTTATTCCGCCTTCATAAACGGCACTCATGCGGAAAAAGCTTTTGCCGAGGCTGCCGAAAGCGCAGGAATTGCCGAAACCTATTGTTCCTATCACAAAATACTTATGGGAAGCGCGTATACGGGAATACTGCACAAACCGGCTTTTATCGTTAACACGTCTCTCGTATGCGACGCCAATAATCTTACGTTCCGTGCGCTTTCGGAATACTACAATGTACCGCAGTTTTATGTAGACGTTCCGCCGGAAAGCACCGAAGGCAGTGTTGAATATGTGGCTTCACAGCTTCGCCTTCTTACGGAATTCATTGAAGAGCAAACCGGCAGAAAAATGGATGAATCGGCGCTTAAAACCGCTCTTATCCATACGCGCAATACAATAGAAAACTTCCGTGAGGCAATGCTTTTGCGCAAAAACCGGTATCTTCCGGGCGATCTTACATCAGAAATGTACGAAATTTATACAACGCATATCGCACTCGGCACCGAAAAGGCAGAGCGTTACTCGCATATGCTGCTTTCAGACCTGCGCCAGGCAAAACCCGCCTGCGGCATACGCATTCTCTGGCTGCACACCATTCCTTTCTGGCAGGAGCCGGTACGCAGGATATTTAACTTTACTGACCGCGCACAAGTCATTACCTCAGACATCAATTTTGAAAGTCTTATAGACATAGACGTTGACAAACCCTATGAAAGCATGGCAAGACGGCTTACGGAAAGCACCTTTAACGGCGGCGGCGAAAACCGTATTTCAGCGGCGCGTTCAATGGCGCGTGCCCTTGACATAGACGGAATAGTTGTGTTTTGCCACTGGGGCTGCAAACAGACAATGGGGCTTTCGGCACGCTTTAAAAAAGAACTGGAAGCGGACGGCTTTCCGACTCTTATTTTAAACGGTGACGGCTGTGACCGTTCAAATTCATCTGACGGTCAGGTGGCAACACGCCTTAACGCATTTATGGAGCTTCTGGAGGGGAAAAAGGCATGAGCGAAAACAAAATTTATTATGTCTGCAAATACAGTCCTCTGGAACTTTTCGCAGGCTTTGGCACAATAACCAAACGGCTTGATCCTGTTTCCTCAAGCTTTGAGTGCGCCGACGAATGTGCGCATCCAAATCTCTGCGGCTACGGCAAAGGTGTTATCGAAGCTGTTGAAGCCTCAGATGTTAAAGCACTTATTCTAACCGACTGCTGTGATGTCTGCCGGCGTGTATACGATGTGTTAAAGGTCGGCAGCCGTTTGGATTTTATATATTTTCTGCCTGTGCCGCATAAACGCGGTTCAGCCGAGGTAAGACTTTTTGCCAACTCTGTGCGTAAGCTAAGCACAGAGTTGGAAGCTTTCTGCGGAAAAAAATTTGATTTTCAAACGGCACTTCATGCATGGGATGAAAGCCGCCTTGAAGCAGCACAAGAGGCTGTAAGCGGGCCTCACATATCTCTTTTTGGCGCGCACGGCGGAAAGCTGCTTTATAATTCCGTCACACCGCGGTTTAATATTCCCGTAACAGATGATACCTGCACCGGCCGCAGGGAACTTGCTCCAAACGTAACAAATCCCGACGATGCCGACGCTTTTTTTGTTTCCTATGCGTCTGCCCTTCTCGGCCAGGCACAGCCATGTATGCGTATGCTTGATAATCACGGACGCACTCCTGACGATGCGGCCGTCGGAATCATTTACCACACAGTAAAGTTTTGCGATTATTACAGTTTTGAATATCACAACCTTAAAAACCACAGGGAGGTTCCTCTTTTGAAGATAGAAACAGACTGCACTCCTCAAAGCACAGGGCAGTTAAACACCCGTTTAGACGCTTTTGCCGAAACACTGCACATAAAAGCAGGCCAAACGGCAGCCGGCAAAAAAAGCATCCTCTTCGCTGCAGGTGTTGACAGCGGCTCTACGAGCACCGACGCCGTTATAATGGACGCACAAAAAAATATTTTGGGTTCAGTTATCCTGCCTACCGGCCTTGGGGCTGCCGCCGGCGCCGAAAAAGCCTTGGAACAGGCCCTTAAGCAGGCCGGAATAACGCGTGCCGATTTAGACGCAGTTGTAACAACAGGCTATGGGCGTGAAACCATAGGCATTTCCGACAACTCCGTAACAGAAATCACCTGTCACGCAAAAGGCGCGCATTTTCTCTTTCCCAAATCACGTACGGTAATCGACATAGGCGGTCAGGATTCGAAGGTAATACGCATAGACGAACGCGGCAATGTTCTTAATTTTATTATGAATGACAAATGCGCTGCCGGCACAGGTCGTTTTCTTGATATGATGGCACGAACTCTTGACATGAGCCTTGCGCAGATGAGCGACCTTGGCCTTAAATGGGAAAATGAGGTAAACATCTCCAGCATGTGTACGGTTTTTGCCGAAAGCGAGGTAGTGTCGCTTGTGGCGGCAAACACTCCTGCTTCCGACATAATACACGGGCTTAACCGTGCCGTTGCCGGAAAAACAGCGGCTCTTGCCAAACGCCTTGGCGGCGAACCGGAATATGTTATGACAGGCGGTGTTGCACAAAACGCCGGGGTTGTAAAGGCGCTTGAAGAAAAACTCGGTTCTGCGGTTTTTGTGCCGCCTGAGGCTCAGCTTTGCGGCGCCATAGGCGCGGCGCTTATAGCCCTTGGAGAATAAATGAACAGAGGTTTTTATTTGCAGCACACAAAAAAAAGACCGCAACTTACGCGGTCTTTTTAAATTTCAAATTATTTTATTACTTTCCCTGGAACTTTGCAGCTCTCTTTTCGATAAACGCGCCAACGCCTTCGTTTTTATCCTGTGTTGAGAAAAGAAGACCGTTAAGGTTTCTTTCAAGCTCAAGGCCGTCTGCCATATCAAGGTCTTTGCCCTTGTTTACGGCTACCTTGCAGGCGCCTATTGCAAGAGGTGCCTTTGAAAGTATTACCTTCATCATTTCCTTAGCGGAATCAAGAAGCTCGGCAGGCTCTACAACCTTATTTACAAGACCGATTCTGTACGCTTCCTGTGCGTCTACATTTTTTGCCGTAAATATCATTTCCTTTGCAATGCCGTAGCCAACAAGACGCGGAAGGCGCTGAGTGCCGCCAAAGCATGGCATAAGACCGAGATTAACTTCCGGCTGGCCGAATATAGCCTTTGTTGAAGCGATTCTTATATCGCAAGCCATAGCTATTTCGTTTCCGCCGCCCAAAGCGTATCCGTTTACAGCCGCGATTACTGGTTTTTCAAGGTCGTCGATTGCCTGGAAAGCATCCTGCGCAAGCTTTGAAGCTGTTCTTCCGCCCATGCCGTCAAGAGCAAGGAAACCGTTTATATCAGCGCCGGCAACAAAAAATTTCTCGCCAGGAGCTGTAACTATAACGCCCTTTACGGAAGCGTCGCCTGCCATGCATTTAAATACCTTCTCTATTTCAAGCAGCATTTCGGTATTAAGAGCATTGGCCTTCGGCCTGTTCATCGTAACAGTAGCTATGCCGTCGGCGTCAACGTCGATAAGCAGATTTTTGATTGAATCTTTAAGTTCAAGAATGTTCATTGGAATTCGTCCCCCTTATATTTTTTATATGCCGCGCAAAAAAAACACCACACAAATGCGCATATTAATTATAAATCCAAAAGTTTTAAAAATCAACACAAGTATAAACATAGCTGAATTTTTAATAAAAAACCGCACAGTCAAGAAGCTTTTGACTGCACGGCCCTTTCTGGGGGTTTATATGAAAAGCCTGTCCATTCTCTTTAAAAAAAGCTTTGCACAATTCCCTCGCCTGTATTAAACTGTATCTTTTCTTATCTTACATAAAGCACCGCGTCAAGCAGAAGCTTTGTGTATTCGTCCTTAGGCTCATCCATTATCTGGTGCGGAGTGCCTATTTCAACTATCTTGCCGTTTTGCATAATAGCTATTCTGTCACAGAATGTGCTGCAAAGCGCAAGGTCATGGGAAACAAAAATCATTGTAAGCCCGCGTTTTACCCTAAGCTCATACATATACTGCAAAATCATAGCCTGTGCCGAAACATCAAGCGCCGACGTTATTTCGTCGCAAAGCAGCATGTTCGGTTCCGTTACCAGCCCTCTGGCAACAGCCATTCTTTGCACCTGTCCGCCGGAAAGCTGACGAGGGTATCTGTCTGCAAGTTCCGTGGCAAGACCCATCATTGAAACCATTTCGTTTATTCTGCGGTCTGTATCCGACGCGTTTTCCGCAAGCAGTTTAAGGTTTTCTCTCATCGACTCACGGATGGTCATTTTTGGGTCGAAAGCCGCTTCTGAGTCCTGAAATATTACCTGAAACCAGCGGCAAATATCCTTAGGGCTTTTGCCTGTATATTCCTGCCCTTTGAAAAACAGCTTTCCCTTTGACACAGGCTCAAGGCACGCTATAAGGTTAAGAAGCACGCTTTTTCCGCAGCCGCTTTCGCCTATTATTCCTAATACCTCGCCTTCGTTAAGAGAAATATTGAGGTCGGTAAGCACTTCTTTTCTTTTTTTGCCCTTGCCGTAGGATTTGGCAACATCTCTTACTTCCAGTAAAGGAGTTTCGCTCATTTTACGTTCCTCCCTTCAACACAGCTTACCAAATGCCCCGGTTCTATCTCATGTAAGCTGTATGGCTTTGTTTTGCAGCTTTCCTTGCAATATTTGCATCGTGGTACAAAGTTGCAGCCTTCCCATTCGGCTCCGTCAAGAGGCGGACGGCCTTCAAGGCCAACAGGCATTTTTCTGTCTTTTCCCGGAATAGCCGCAAGCAGGCTTCTTGTATACGGATGAACAGGGTCGTCAAGAACCTTTCTTATATCACCGTATTCCACCATTCGTCCTGCATACATAACACCAAGCTTATCCGCTATATGCGACGCAACTCCAAGGTTATGCGTTATAAAAAGTATCGACCAGCCAAGCTCATTCCTCAGCTGCGCAAGTTCTTCTATTACCTGCTTTTGCGAGGTAACGTCAAGCACGGAGGTTGCTTCGTCGCACAGCATAAGCTTAGGATGCTGCAAAACGGCAAGGCCGATTGCCATGCGCTGGTTCATGCCGCCTGACATTTCCCACGGCTGATACATAAGCAGTCTGTCGGAATCAGGAAAGTTAAGGCTGTCAAAGCACTTTATCGCTTCTTTGCTGTCAAATCTTTTTCCGTGGCACTGCATGGTTTCCCTGTACTGCACGCCATAGGTTCTTATGTTGTTAAATGAGCCTCTGGTGTTTTGCGGCACATATCCTATTTCAGTACCAAGTATCTGGCGTCTTTCTTCAACGCCCAAATGAGTAATATCCCGTCCGTCAAGAACTATATTCCCTTCCGTCACCTGTGCTCCAAGCTGCTTTATACCAAGTATTGCCTTTATAAGCGTGCTTTTGCCACAGCCGCTTTCTCCGGCTATACACACTATCTCACCCGGCTTAAGGGCAAAGGTTACTTCCGTTATTATTTTGAAAGCTCCGTAGGACACGGTGAGGTTGTTTATCTCAAGCAAATTATTCGCCATATTCACACCTCGTTCGCATTGGCAAGGTCACATACACTCTCGCCAAAGTAGTTGAAAAGCATAACCGTAAGCAGTATGGCAATGGCAGGAGCAAAAACCGTCCATGGCGCAAGCTGAAGAGCCGCTCTGCCTTCGCTTACCATAGAGCCCCATTCCGCCTTTGGCGGGGCAACTCCGAGGCCAAGAAACGAAAGTCCGGCAATGCTGAGCATTGTATTTCCTATTTCAAGAGTTGCGTTTACAAGCATAGAGCCTACAAGGTTAGGGAAAACATGCGTTATAAGTATATGCAGATCGCTGCAGCCTGTCATGCGGCAGGAATTTATGTATGGAAGATTCTTTATGCGCATCGTATGGCTTCTTGCAAGCCTTGCGTATGACGTCCAGCTTGTAACGGCAATGGCTATCATGGCGTTTACAAGGCTTCCGCCGAGTATTCCGGCAACTGCTATGGCAAGTACCATCTGTGGAAGCGACAAAAGTATATCCGTTATTCTCATAAGTATATTGTCAACATAGCCGCCGTAGTAACCGCATATAACGCCTATGGCCGTTCCAATTACAAATGAAATTATTACAAGTACAAGAGTTGCGAAAATAGATGTGCGGGCGCCCTGAAGCACACGCGAAAATACATCACGGCCAAGATAGTCTGTTCCAAACCAAAACTGCGCGTTTGGCGCCTGCTTCATCATTGACGGATTTGTGGCATATGGGTCATGAGTAACAAGATATGGCGCAAAAAAGCTTACTACAAGCACTATGGCTACAATAATGCCTAAAATTATAACTTTCCTTTTAAGCTTAGCCTTTTGCAGCTGTTTTTTGTTTTTCACGGGTTTTTCCTTTTTCAATGTCGTCACCTCTTATTCAAGTTCGATTCTTCTGTCGATAACGCAGTAGCTGATGTCCGTAAGCAGATTTATAATTATCTGTATTGTGGCAAGTACCAGCACAACGCCCTGAACAACAGGATAATCATGTCCGTTAATTGAGCTTATTATAAGCGAGCCAACTCCCGGCCAGCGGAAAATCGTTTCTATTACTATGCTGCCGCCGAGAAGCACTCTTATCTGCAATGAAACTATGGTTATTATTGAGCCAAGAGCGTTATGCAGCACGTTTCTGTAAAGAATAACGCGTTCTCTTACGCCGCGGGCATGCATTCCTATAACATATTCCTCGCCAAGCTGCGAAAGAACGTCGGCTCTTGTCTGTCTTGCAAATCTCGACGCCATAGGTATTCCCAAGGCGAGTGTCGGCAAAAGCAGTCCCTGAAAGCTCCCTTTTGCTATTACAGGGAACATACGCACCTTTATGCAAAGCAGATACATAAGCAGAAGTGATATAAGGAAGTTAGGCATTGCATTGCCTGTGAAAGTAAAAATACGGATAATGTTATCGGCAATCGTATCTTTTTTTATAGCTGTGTAAATTCCTACAGGTATAGCTATCACAACCGAGAATATTGTGCTTGCCGCGGCAAGAACGGTTGTGTACCCAAGCGCCGTAAGAAGTTTTGGCAATATAGGCAGATTATCCACATATGAGCGGCCAAAATCTCCGTGAAGTATTCCGACTACCCATGCGAAATAACGTACAAAAAACGGTTTGTCCAAACCCATTTCCGCTCTTTCCGCAGCAAGAAGCTCAGGTGTTATAGCCGTGCCCTGCGATGAAAGCTTCATAAGGGCAGGGTCTCCAGGGGTAACATACATAAGCAGAAAAACGATAAGCGTAAGTATGATAAGCACCGGTATAAGGTTTATCAGTCTTTTTATTACAAATCTAAGCAAATTCTTCACTCCTTCTTTCCTTTTTAAATTGCCAAAACACAAGGCTTTTCGCAAAATCAAAAAGGTGAATGTCAGTTTCAATGAAAATAAGTTTTGCTTTTTAATATGGAATATGCCGTCTTTAAACCGACGGCATATCCCATTTTAAAATTCATGTTTAAGGATATAATTTATTTAACAGTCGTTTCAGCCGTTACACCATAGAATTCGTAAGGATTGGTTGCCGAAACATTTGCTACGGTCAAGCTTGTAACTGTATTTCTGTTGTAACGTGAAAGGAAGAGCATTGTATTGCTGTCATAGAACTTCTGCATGATGTTGTTTGTGATTTCCGCACGTTTTGCAGGATCTGCCGTGTAGCGGAGTTCTTCTATCATAGCGTCGGTATCTGCATTTCCGAAGCCCGCTATGTCCTGATATGAACCGGATTTTACTACTCCGTCAAGGAACGGGATAGGGTCGCCGGCTTTGTCTGTTATCATGCGGTACAAAGCTATTTCGTAATCCTTTGTTGTCATGTATGTTCCGTCAGGCTCCTCAACAAGCTTTATCTCGGCGTTTATTCCGAAAGCCTTGAGCTGCTCCTGCATAAGAACCGCTATTTTGTCTATTGAACGAGCCGCATAGCAGCTTATTGTTACTGTAAGAGGCTTGCCGTCTTTTTCGTAAACACCGTTATTGAGCTTGTAGCCGTCTGCTTCAAGAACCTGTTTTGCTTTGTTTACGTCGGTCTTTGGAGCTGATACCTTGCCGTATGCCGTAGCAGGGTCAAACGCGCCCTCAGCCGGTGAAATCATACCCTTCATATAAGCGGCTATTGAATCCTTATCGATAGCAAGAACTATTGCCTGGCGAACGCTGTCAGGGATTTTGTTCTTGTTAAGGAAAGCATATGCTCTCATTTCCATTGAAACTGTCGTAAGCTTGTATTTGTCAGGCTCGGAGCCGAAAAGCTCTATATCGGAAGCGGAAATGTTGTCATAGCCGTCTACCTCGCCGTTTTGCATTGCCATAAGCTTTGACTGGTCGTCACTCATAGCATAATACTTCACGCCGTCAAGTTTTACTTTTTCGCCCCAGTATTTGTCATTGCGTACAAGGGTAATGTCGCCCTTCGGAACAAATTCAGATACCATGAAAGGTCCTGTGCATATAGGTGCCTTATCGAAGTCCTTTGTAGCATCAAGATCCATTATGCCTGTTTCAGCGTTTGCAAGGTCGTTTTTGATTGTCGGGTAAACCTTAGGTGTCGTAATTACAAGGGTTTTTGCGTCTTTTGCTTCTATTGTCCATTTTGCCATATAAGCGTATCTCTTGTTATCCTTTGAAAGACGTTCAAGATTGCGCTTAACCATATCGGCCGTTACAGGATTTCCGTTTGAGAAACATATGCCGTCATTGAGTACGATAGTTGATACAGTATCCTTCGTGTCTATACTTTTTGCAAGCCATGGTACTATTTCTTTTTTGTCGTTGATCTTGAAAAGCGACTCGGAAAGACCATACTTTTGTGTATGCCATGCATAGTATTCCTTGTGAACATCAATGCTGGCATACGGGAATGTTTCAACGCTTCTGTAGGTTCCCCCGCTCTCCCCTGTTGCAGCGGCAGCGGAACCTGCGGCAGCCTTGCCTGAAGCAGCCGCGCCTGATGACGCGCTTTTGTCAGAGCCGCAGCCGGTAAGCAGCATTGAAGCCGCCATAGCCATGCTGAGCGCTGTGATAAACAACTTTTTCTTCATAATTAAAGCCCCCCTGAAAATAGTATTATAATATATTATTTATTTTTTGATTTGATTTTAATTGCTTCCCGACTGTGCGCCTGCCGCGCATTTTACCGGATCAACGTGTATAAACACATGCTTTATATCGTGTTCTTCTTTTTCGAGCTTGTCGTGCAGACTTTCGGCTATGGCATGCCCATCCTCAAGGGTAAGGTCGTTGCGGCAGCCGATTGTTGCCTCTACATATATCTTGTGGCCAAACTGTCTTGTTTTGATATTTACAACTTCTTCTACGCCCGGAAAAGTTTTGCATATATCCATAATTCTTTTTTCTTCGTCGGCGTCGGCTGATGTATCAATAAGATTTTTTATGGAAGTTGCAAGTATTCCTATACCTATTTTTACTACTATCACGCAGATTATAAGGCTTGCAACGGCATCAAGGATCGTTATTCCAAACCTTGCCCCAACTATACCTATAAGAGCGCCTATGCTTGAAAGCGAATCTGAACGGTGATGCCAAGCCGTTGCTTTAAGTGTAGGTGAATTGAGCTTTCTTGCCTTTCTTATTACGTACTGATACAAAAGCTCTTTTGATACAATCGACACTATCGCGGCTATTATGGCTACAATTCCCGGCTGGGCAATGTAGCTGTGGTCGCCGGACATATACTTGAATATTCCCGTTGCGGCCGTGCGCCCTACTGAAAGTCCCACCAGCAAAAGTACAACGCCGAGCACCGATGTAAAAACACACTCTATCTTTTCGTGCCCGTACTGATGTTCCTTATCTTCCTTCTTTTTTGAAAGCTGAAGCCCTGTTATCGCTATAAGATCGGCGAAAACGTCCGACGCCGTATGTATCGCGTCTGAAATCATGGCTCCTGACTTTCCCAGTATTCCGGCGGCAAGCTTGAAGGCGAAAAGCAGCAGATTGGTGGTAACCCCTATTATTTCAACCCGCGTTGCTTCTCTTGTATACATATCGCCGTTTTTCTTTGAGGCAATATTTATTCCACTTTCCTCATCCATTTTGTACCCCTTCTCCAACCTTAAATTTGTTTTCAACAGCCGTAAAAATTTAAATCAACTGAATTTTTTATTATTTTATCATTAAACATGTGATATTGTAAATGAACAAAGCAGATAAACATTTTATATTGTATTTGTGCATAATAAACAATTTATGCCCTAAATTCGCAATATATAACCGCAATTAACATACAGTAACATAAGTTAATGTGTAGTTATTGCACAATTTAATAAACTAAATTTGTGCGTTTTTATAGTTTGTTTAGTGTAATTTTTGTTAACACACGTTAATCAATACTGCATGATTGTTTATTCAACTGATGTCATGCGTATTGTTTATTATATTACCGTTCAGTCCGGCACCCGCGCTTTCCCATGTATCATCATATCTTTCGTATAACCCTTATCTATATTATGTTTGCTGCGTTTAACTTTTGATACCCGTATGCAACACAGGCTTTTGATACCGATAAAACATTGTGCTTTTTTTCTTATTATAAATTTTCTTTTAATAAAAATAATTTTATCATATAAAAAGGACTGCCGAATTTTTCGACAGTCCCTGAGATTGTGCATTTCAGTATGATTTTATAGATTCTTTACAAATAAAGCCCTTATTGCGTTTAACACCGCTATTATCATTACCCCTACATCGGCAAATATCGCAAGCCACATGTTTGCCAGTCCAAGCGCACCCAAAAGCAGGCATACAAGTTTTACTCCTATAGCAAACCAGATATTTGCATGTACTATCGAAAGACATTTACGCGAAATTTTTATCGCCTTGGCAATCTTGAGCGGATCGTCATCCATTAACACTACATCGGCGGCCTCTATTGCCGCGTCGGAGCCTATAGCGCCCATGGCTATGCCTATATCAGCCCTCGAAAGCACAGGCGCGTCGTTTATTCCGTCGCCTACAAATGCAAGCCGTTCCTTTTCATTGTTTTTCTGAGCCAGAAGCTCCTCTACCTTTGTTACCTTGTCGGCCGGAAGAAGTTCCGAGTATACCTCGTCTACGCCTATCTCTCCGGCCACATTTTCAGCTACGGTTTTGGCGTCGCCGGTAAGCATTACCGTTTTATAAACTCCGGCTTTTTTAAGCTGCAAAACAGCCTCTTTCGAGCTTGGTTTTATAACGTCCGAAATAACTATATGTCCGGCATAAATTCCGTCTATCGCCACATGTATTATCGTGCCCACATGATCGCACGGATGCCATTTTGCGCCTATGGAATCCATCATTTTGGAATTTCCCACACATACAACCTCGCCGTTTACATCGGCGCGTATTCCGTGTCCGGCTATTTCCTCAACATTTTCCACCTTGCAGTTGTCAGCTTCATTCGGATATGCCGCACGAAGCGAGTTCGCTATAGGATGCGTTGAATATCTTTCAACATGCGCCGCCAGATGCAAAAGACCGTTTTCGTCTATTTTTTCCGGATGAACGGCTGTTACCTGAAACACACCTTTTGTAAGAGTTCCCGTCTTATCGAAAACAACCGTCTTTGTCTGCGATAAAATTTCAAGATAATTTGAACCTTTTACAAGCACGCCTTCCTTGCTCGCTCCGCCTATTCCGGCAAAAAAGCTTAACGGAATGCTTATTACAAGCGCACACGGACAGCTTATTACAAGAAACGTAAGCGCACGGTATATCCATGTGCCCCAAAACGGATGCCCACCCATAAGCAGAATTACAACAGGCGGTATAAAAGCAAGGGCAAGAGCGCTGAATACAACAGCCGGTGTATAAACTCTGGCAAATCTGGTTATAAAGTCCTCTGATTTTGACTTTCTTGAACTTGCGTTTTCAACAAGGTCGAGTATCTTTGAAACCGTTGATTCACCAAATTCCTTTGTTGTTCTAAGCTTCAAAAGGCCGTTTATATTTACGCAGCCGCTTATTACCTCGTCGCCCGGCTTTGCCTCTCTCGGCAGGCTTTCTCCCGTAAGAGCGCTTGTGTTAAGGCTTGATGTGCCTTCCGTTACCACGGCGTCTATAGGGATTTTTTCTCCCGGCTGAACAATGATTGTCGTGCCTATTGCCACCTCGTCCGGGTCAACCTTTTCGATCTGCCCGTCTTCTTTTTCTATGTTTGCGTAATCCGGGCGTATATCCATAAGCTCGCTTATATTTCTGCGGCTTTTGCCTACGGCATAGCTTTGGAACCATTCGCCTATCTGATAAAACAGCATTACGGCTATTGCCTCCGTATAGTCGCCGTCCTCATATACCGCAAGCGCCATGGCGCCTACTGTGGCTATTGCCATAAGCAGGCTTTCGTCAAATGCCTGGCGGTTTTTAATGCCCTTGAACGCACCGATAAGTATGTCATATCCAACAACAAGGTACGGTATAAGGTAAAGCAGAAACCGGACAATACCGCTTGCCGGCACATACTTAAGGACAATCATAAGCACTGCCGAAACAATTATTCTTATTAAATTCTTTTTCTGTTTTTTATTCATATCCCGCACCCTTTTTATTTTCAAATACTATATATATTTATTAAAGGAATATCTCGCAGTCGTCCTCAACCTTTTTGCAGTTTTTCCTTACTTCTTCCATAACAGTTTTAGGATCGTTGCCGTCCTCAAATTCCACATTCATCTTGAGCGCCATAAAATTTACAACGGCATCCTTTACCCCTGCTGTCTTTTTAGCTGCATCTTCCATCTTGTTTGCACAGTTTGCGCAGTCAACATCGATCTTATAACTCTTTTTCATTTTTATCGGCCTCTTTTCTAATATTATGATAATGATTCAACGATTGTTTAATCGTTAAATATAATATATCCTCTTTTGTTTTCTTTGTCAACCGGTTTGGCATACAAATATTAAAAATATTTTTCCTTGCTGTTTTTGTACAATTAAAATATAATATTCATAATATGGAGGTGTAAGGTATGGCAGCAAACAAAGATCCCCAATCCGTGCTTCCTCATCATCACGGAGAGGTCAAAGAAAAAATACTTGACGATATGCCGTGTCAGGCTGCAATTTTGTCGGTTTCCGATGTTCTAAAGCAGCTCGGCGATCCAAGCCGGCTAAAAATATTCTGGCTTTTGTGCCACTGTGAGGAATGTGTAATAAATATTGCGGCTCTGGCCGAAATGAGCAGCCCTGCCGTATCGCACCACCTGCGGCTTTTAAAGGCAAGCGGGCTTATTGTTTCCCGCAGAAATGGCAAGGAAATGTATTACAGGGCCGCCGATACCGACATGGTCAAATCCCTTCATAAAACCATAGAGCATATAGCCGACATAGCCTGTCCGGGCTGATTTTGATTTCAATACTTTTTGAAAAAATAAAAACACTCCCTATCCGCATGTTTTTCGCATACACTTCGGGAGTGTTTTTTTATTTATTTATAAGCGGCTCCGTTACCGCCTTAAAATATTGCGTAAGTTCTTCCGGCGACTGCTTCATTCCTCCGGCTATCCACCACTGTATAAGATTTATGAAGCTGTTTGAAATATGATCCGCCAGAAAATCATACGGCACATCAAGTTTTTCTTTTTTTATATACTCAAGCATTTCAACTGTATACAGGTCATTTATGTACTGCTTGAAAAAACGCAGAAAAAGCTCCGCGCTTTCGCATGTCAGAACTCCTATTATATTTTCATCGTTATCCCTCAGATGATACAGTATGTGGGTTATAACCGAATAGTGGCTGTCTTTTGCGTTTGAAAAATCATGGGTGTTTTCTATATTCAGACTGTGTGAAAAAACATGTCCGAAAAGATCCGTGCAAAGCTCGCGCAAAAGATCGTCCTTTGTTTCAAAGTGGGCATAAAAAGTGCTTCGCCCGATATTTGCCTTGTCAACAATATCCTGTACGCTTATATGGCTGTAGTCTTTTTGCGCAAGCAGGCTGCTTAAAGCGTCAAATATGGCATTTCTCGTTTTCTGTTGTCGTCTGTCCATAAAAAGCGCTCCTTTGCCGCACATTTTTTTTCAAATGTACGGTATTGCACAAACTCTCATTTTTGATTATTGTCACAGGTGCTTTTGATTTTTATAATTAGCTTACAAAACAACGTGTGCGGTAACTTATAGTCAGCATCATACCACATACTATGTCAAAATTCAACGGAGAATTGTCATGTCAGGCGAGACCAAAAAAAATATCAAAAATATTTTTGCTCTGTCGATACCAATTATAATCGAAAATATACTTCAGACTCTTCTGGGCACCACGGACACCTATTTTGCCGGAAAAATCTCCGACGAAGCCATTATAGGCATAGGTGTGACAAATCTGATAATGAACATATTGATTTCTTTTTTTACCGCTATAACCGTCGGAACAATAGCAGTAATAGCCAGAAGCTACGGCAGGAAAAATCTTGACGGAGTAAACAGCTCCATAATACATTCAATTATTCTCGGCACAATTTTGGGAATTATTGTAGGCGCTGTATGTCTTGTTTTCCGAAGACCCATACTGCTTCTTTCCGGAGCCGATGCCGACTCAATACCTTATGCCATGCCATATTATCTAATAGTATCCGTGCCATGCGTCATTCTTTGCCTGCAGCTTATACTTTCAAGCTGTCTGAGAGCCATAGAAGACACAAAAATACCAATGTACGTAACCGGCGCTTCAAACATAATAAAAATACTTATGTCTGTGCTTTTTATGAAGCTTGGAATGGGCGTTTTCGGCCTCGGCCTTTCCACAACACTTTCAAGGCTTTTGGGAATGGCGGCGCTGTTTTTCTTCCTGAAAAATCACAAAAGAATTAAAAAGCTTTCATTTTGCGTTCTCGCAAAAAAAGAGTTCTCAACTATCCTTAGGGTAGGCATACCCGCCGGAGCGGAAAAGCTTATAATGCGCATAGGCCAGCTTATATACAACTCTATGGTAATCCACCTTGGCGCCGCGGCTTATGTAGCCCACAACATAGCCGGAAACCTGGAAAGCTACTCCTTTACTCCGGCTATGGGTTTTGGTCTTGCCGTATGCACAATGGTGGGCGTATCCCTTGGCGAAAACAATCTTCTTCAGGCAAAAGAACAGACAAATCTTGCATATTATATTTCGGCAGTGGTAATGCTTGTTATAGGTGTTGTGTTTTTTGTTTTCGCGCCCCAGCTTGCTGCGCTTTTTACATCCACAAACGAGGTGCAGCTAAACGTAATTATGATACTGCGTATAATAGCGTTTGTTCAGCCGTTTTCAGCTCTTGTACAGATAATGACAAGCGCTCTTCAAGGCGCCGGAGATTCAAAATATCCGATGTACCTTACTTTTTTCGGAATCTGGGGAATACGCGACGGAATAGGCTTTCTTTTGGCCATACATTTCGGCCTCGGGCTTAGGGGAGTATGGTATGCCTATGTTACCGACCTTGTAATAAGAGGAATACTGCTGTTATTAAGGTTCAAAAAAGGGAAATGGCAGGAGATAAATATTTGAGATTAATGCCACAATGGTTTTGTCCAAAATTTGTAAATGGCAAAAAAGTATAATTTTACACATGCTGCAAATAATATTTTTATAAAAAATTGATTTTTGCAGGAGGAAAAACAATGAAGGCAACAGGAATAGTAAGACGCATCGACGATTTGGGCAGAGTTGTAATACCCAAAGAAATACGCCGTACACTGCGAATTAGAGAGGGAGATCCTCTTGAAATATTTACGGACAGCGAAGGCGAAATAATACTCAAAAAATACTCTCCGGTAGGCGAACTTGGCGCCTTTGCCAAAGAATATGCCGAAACGCTTGCACAAACGGCAGGGCATATAACCTGTATCGTTGATAAGGATCAGATAATAGCCGTTTCGGGCGGCCCTAAAAAGGACTTTATAGAAAAGCATATCAGTACCGCTCTTGAGGAATGTATAAACTCAAGGCACATAATAAATGCCAAAAGAAACGAAAGCAATTTTGTTCCTGTGCTCGAAGATGACGTTGAGGATGTTTATAATTACCAGCTTATAGCTCCCATAATATCCGAAGGCGACGTTTTAGGCGCAGTTATGTTTCTGTCCCACGATAAAAAAATGGGCGAGGTTGAAGGAAAGCTTGCGCAGACTGCCGCCGGCTTTTTGGGAAAACAAATGGAACAGTAAAAACAAGACCCGGTCTGCCATTTTCGATTGGCAAAACCGGGCCTTTTGTTTATACTTCAGCCTCAAGTTCCTTTACTATGTCGCAAACACGGTATTTCTGGGCATCTGTCATACCGGGTATAAGCTCGTCAGCTCTTTCCATGATTTCCTCAGGCGAAAGCTTTTCAAACTTTTTGTCCATCCACTGCTTGTCAAAACCTACGCTTGCAAGTTCAACATACGCCGCATCCGTAATATTCGAATAATCTATATCGCTGTTAAGATACTTTGCTACCGTAAGCACCGCAGGAGCCGGAGCCATATTGCGTCCGGGAATTCCGCCTGTAAGTATGCACCTGATTATATTTTTGGCAAGAGTCTTTTTCTCGCATACAAGGCACGGTATATCTTCTTTAAGGTGTTTTGACCTTTCGCCGCAGGAATGAGCCGTATCTCCTATGCGAAACTGCCTTGTAGGAAAAAGCCTTCCCGAAAGTTCAGGAACGTTTATTCCGACACCTACGGATATTATCTGTCCCGTATGGCCAATCATTACGTTTCCGTTGTTTATTATTTCCTGCTGGCCGAGTATCGGAAGCATTATCTCCTCCATAGTAACCATATTGGCCATCTCGGTTGAGCAGTTTTGATTGCAGGCACGGCCTGTAACGCAGGCGTTATGTACCGGTATAATTTTTTTTGTAACATCCGGGCCTCTGAAAAGCTTGCGGTTGGCAAAGCTCTTTTGCCACTGGAAAAGATGCGGTTCGTCTTTCACAAGCTGGTCGCTGTAAGGCATTTCCATTGCCTCAAGAAATCCGAATTCCTTATTGAACTTTCCTCTGTCGGCGGCAGCCATAAATCTTACGGCACCTTCTACCATAACTCCGTCGCTTGTTGTTCCGGCGGCGTCCGGGTCGAATATGTTTATTCCCATAGGATCGCCGCTTGTTTTTGCCACTGCCTCAAACGCCTCATGCGGCGTAAGGCCGGCTTGTTTTACATCGCGGAAATTTATGTATACTATGTCTATAGGTATGTGTATTTTCCCAAGCGTTCCCTCAGGAAGAAGCTTGTATTTAAGTTTAGCCATGTGCATTCCTCCTCAGTGTTTTCCTATCGGCGGACGTCTGTCCTCAACATCGCCGCAGTCTTTTAAAAGAGCATCCTCTGTAGGATGCATTATATTTATTATCTCAAGTATAGCGCTTTTAACGTTTCCCTTATCGTCAAGCCCTCTAACAACAACGGTGTGCATAGTTTCCGGTATTCTCGGCATAACAACCAAATCCACCTTTTTCACTCCGTCTTTTTTAGTCATATCATCCACGGCTATCTCTATACGACCCGTTCTAAGTGACTGCATTTTGGCAGAAGTTAGGTTTTCAAGCCCTCTTATTGTAATTGCTTTTGGGCTGTTGCTTTCGGCAGCGGCAGCTTTGATCTTCTCCAGAAACTCCGGAAGTGTAGTATGCATCATTCTCATTAAAATCCCCACCTTTGTGTTTGAAAGCGGCATTTTCTATGCCTTTATTAAAAATTATAGGCTTGATTATAGCAAAGCAAAATGATGATGTCAATTAATAGTTTTGAAAAATCGATTGATAGTTTTAATCGATTTAATTAATATTTATGTATTTTAATCGGTACATTAAATTTTTAAATATGTTCCATTAAAATAACTAATGTAATCAAAATTTTTGCTGAATTTTTCAATAAATATTTCAGTTATTTATACAAAAAAACGGCTCCTGCCAAAAGCAGGAGCCGTATAAAAAGCAGATTATTTATCCGATTATTTGTAAGCCTTCTCAAGTGCCTGAAGTACATCGTTTACAAGGTCATCGGTATTTTCGATGCCGATTGAGAATCTGAGCATTCCGTCGGTTATTCCAAGAGCAAGTCTTTCATCCTTTGTAAGGTTGTCATGCGAGCTTGTAGGAGGATATGAGAATGTTGTTCTGTAGCCGCCAAGTGTCATTGCGTAATGCGCAAGCTTAAGGGCACGCATGAACGTATTCATCTTGTCGAGATTTTCCTCAAGTTCTATTGTCATCATTCCGCCAAAGCTGTCGCCAAACTCTCTTATTGCTATTTCATGGCTTGGGTTGCTCTTAAGCGACGGATGGAATACTCTCTTTACATACGGGCTCTTCTCAAGTGCTGCCGCAAGTGCTGCCGCATTCTGTGCCTGCTTCTTTACTCTCAGTTCCATTGTTCTCATTCCGCGGCATGTAAGCCATGATGAAAACGGATCAGACTGTGAGCCTAAAAGTACCTGAAGGGCATGGCACTTGTTTACAAGCTCTTTGCTTCCTGTTACAGCGCCGCATACGGCATCACTGTGGCCGTTTGCAAACTTTGTAAGGCTGTTTACAACAAGGTCAGCGCCAAGCTTGAGTGGCTTTGCCTGACAGCCTGTCATAAATGTATTGTCAACTATAAGTATTGCTCCGTTTTTATGCGCTATTGCTGCTACTTCCTTTATGTCAGGAACCGTTATAAGAGGATTTGATACTGTTTCCGTATATAATAAGGTTGTGTTTGGTTTCATGCTGGCTTTTACAGCGTCAAGATCGGTAAAGTCTACAAATGTTGTTTCAACGCCATATTTTCCAAGGATATCTGTAAATATTTCTATTGTCTCGCCGTAAAGGGTCTTGTCTGAAAGAACATGATCGCCCTTTTTGGTGTTTGCTATTATCGATGTCGAAATTGCAGCCATACCTGATGAGCAGCCGATTGAATCCTCTCCGCCTTCAACGTAGTTCATAAGCTCTATAAGAGCGGATCTGTTCGGGTTACGGTTTCTGTTATAGCAGAAGTCGCCTGTTTTATATCTTTCAAGAAGGTCGGCAACATCCTCTACGTTATGTGCTGTTGACATATGTATAGGAAGAGCCTCTGGGTTTGAAGCTGGATGACTGAAGTATGCGCCAGCCTCAAGAATATTTGTTTCAAATGCAAAATCCGGATCAAATTCATGCAACATTTTAAAATTCCTCCTTATGAAAAGTACAGCGTAAAAAGCCAAAATCCTTTATCCAGAACATTCTATACTTTATTGTAGCTATAGAGTCAATCGATAAAATTCATTTCCGGTTTTATCATCCCAAAACGCTCTTTTAAGACGACAAAAGCCGTGTTTTTCAATATTTATGCCTTTATGTGTTTTTTAATTTTTATACAAAAACTCTGCTGTTTGTTACATGAATTTTTAATTTATGCACAACGAAAAGTTTGAGTTTATTCCTTTATATACTGCGGATATACACATCCGCAGTGGTTTTTTGAAATTTTTTTTACAAATGCTGTTGACTCTATTGTCCCTACACACAATATAATCTGTTTATGGAACAAAGAGAAGGTTCTTGATAAACCTGTTTCCATTTCGGAAACAAAAACAAAAAATGTATAACAAAAGAAAAGGGAGGAACATTCAATGTCAATCAAGTCGGATATTCTTTACACAAGAAATTTTAAAAAGGGTGCCGTAAACATCCTTAAGCCGGAAGCATTCCCAATGTACACCTGCACAGCCTTCACAGCAAACAGCCTCAAGGAAATCAAAGAAGCTTATGCTCAGGGCTACACATATGTTAGAACAAACAACCCAGACCGTGATGTACTTGCATCAATGGTTACAGCTCTTGAAGCTCCAAATCTTGACAGAGATACACTTATATTCTCATCAGGCATGGGCGCTATATCAACAACACTTAACACAATTCTTAAGCCTGGCGATCACTGCATCTGCAACAGAAACATATACGGCGAAACATTTGACGTATTTGGAAAAATGCTTAAGAAATTCGGTGTTGAGTCAGACCTTGTAAACATGGACGATATGAAGAATATCGAAAACGCTATAAAGCCTAACACAAAGCTCATCTATGCTGAGGTTTGCGCTAACCCAACAATGAACCTTATCGACATCCCTGCTGTAGCAGAGCTTGCTCATAAAAACGGCGCCCTTCTTATGATGGACAACACATTCACAACAGCCGTTTCAATTCAGCCTCTTACACTTGGCGCTGATATCGTTATTTCTTCAATGACAAAGTTTATGAACGGCCACAGCGATGCAATCCTTGGCTGCATGACATCAACACACGAGATCGTTGAGGCAGTTCGCCCAATGAGAATGCTTTATGGCACACCTGGCGACCCAATGCCATCATGGATGATGATCAGAGGCATGGAAACAGTATTCCTTCGTGTTGAAAAGCAGATGTCAAACGCTGCTAAGCTTGCTGCTTTCTTTGAGTCAGATCCTCATGTAACAAAGGTAAACCATCCGTCACTTGATTCTTTCCCACAGAGAGCTATCGCTAAGAAGCTTTGGAAGAAAGATGAAGCTATGACAGGTATGATGAGCATCATTCTTGACACAGAGGATGAGGAAAAGATCGACGAGTTCATGCTTAAGCTTCATTATGCTCACTATGCAACAACCCTTGGCGGACTTAGAACAACACTTAACCATCCTTGCACATCATCACACAGCCATATGCCTGATGCAGACAGAAGAAAGATGGGCATAACACCTGGTATGTTCAGAATTTCAGTAGGTATCGAAGATGCTGATGATCTTATCGCAGACTTCAAGCAGGCTCTTGCGGTTCTTGACTGATAAAATATTGATACACAGCATAATTTACAATGCCGCCTTTACAGGCGGCATTGTTTTTTGTATAATAGATATAAAAACAACCGGAGGGCAAAATGGAAATCAAAATAAGCAGCGAAATCAAAGAAAAAGTACCGTGCACACGTCTTGCAGTGCTTAAATACACATCTGATGTTAAGGAAACATCTGCCGAGCTTTGGAAATATATGGAAGAAAAAACAATACCCGAAACTCTTAAGGCATTGGAAAGCATTAATGTAACCGAATTTAAAAACGTTGCTTCCTCAAGAACGGCATACAAAGCCTTTGGCAAGGATCCCGGCCGTTACAGGGTTTCTTCCGAGGCTCTTATACGACGCATAAAGCAGGGAAAAGATCTGTATCACATAAATACCGTTGTAGATACGAATAACCTTATATCTGTAGAAAGCGGCTTCTCAGCCGGCTCTTATGACTGTGACTGCGTAAAAGGCGATATTGTGCTTAATATCGGAAAATCCGGCGACAGCTATAAAGGTATCGGCAAAGACAGCGTGAATATCGAAAATCTTCCTGTGCTGTGCGATAACGAAGGCCCTTTTGGCTCGCCTACGAGCGACAGTGAAAAAGCAATGATAGGTCTTGACAGCAAAAATATTATTACTCTTATTTACTCTTTTTCACAAGATGAGGATCTCGGTTCGCTGCTTGATCGGGCAGAAACTTATCTTAAAAAATACGCTTCAGCCGAAAATATCGAAAAGTTTATAGTTGAATGAGCCAAAATGATTCTCTGCATTGCACTAAAATCAAACCAAATTAAATTCATCATACAAATAAATTGTAAATTTTAAAAAATGTTGTATAATATAAGAAGTGTATGTTATTAATTTGTTTTGAAAACGGAGGCAAACGATGAGAGAGCTTTATTCGATAGGTGAAGTTGCCAAGATCATGGGAGTATCAATCCAGACACTCAGATACTACAGCAGCATTGATCTTTTGCAGCCTTCATACATCAATCCGTCTACAGGTTACCGTTACTATAACGTAAACCAGCTGCATTTTATAGACAGAATCAAATATCTGCAAAAATTCGGGCTTTCGCTTGACGAGATAAAGAAAGTAATACGCAATAATGACATAAGCCTGCTTATAACAATGCTTGACAAGCATAAGCAGGAATGTCTTGATAAAATAAGTTCGCTTTACGATACCATAGACAGCATTGAATGGTACAGAAATTATTTTACATATGTAAACGAAGATAATATAAACGATAACTTCTACAGTCTGCATATTCCAAGCAGACATATGGTTGCCGTTATGTTTGACGATCAGCATACAAACCAGGAATGTCATATTAATCTTCATGAAATACGAAACAGCGAAAAGTTCAAAGACCTCAAATATGTACGTCAGTTTTCGATAATACTTGATTACGAAGACCTTATAGAAGGTAAGCTCAATAAAAAATATCTCGGAATGTTTATAAAGGAATCCCCTGATTTTAAGTCAGAGCATATTATTGAGATACCTGAGGGCGATTATCTTTGTTTTAAGGCACGTATATTAAGCGAAACCTGGAATCCGTATTTCGCAAAGCTGTTTTTCAGCGGCAAGAAAAAGCCGCCTATTGTGCTTGCCAATGAATTTGAGGATAACCTGTATGACTACTCAAGATGTGTTTACGAAATACAAATGCTTATACCAAAAGACGAATAAAAAAAGTCGTTATTAAACAAGCCCCGTCTGTAATCTACAAAACGGGGCTTGTTTTATGTTTAAATCAGATTTATTTAGTTACCATTTTTCTTCATGTATCCTTGATTTATCAAAACGCTCTACAAAATGGTTTGCGTTTTCTTCCGCCGGATACCCTATAGAAATAACAGAAAACGGCGTTATTCCCTCAGGCAGTTCAAACTGCTTTTTAACTTTTTCCATGCGATCCTCCATAGGATAAACCCCAAGCCAAACAGCTCCAAGTCCGATGTATGCCGCTTCAAGCAGCATGTTTTCTGCTGCCGCTCCCATGTCCTGCTGCCAGTTGCCGGCAAACTTCATTCTTGCCTCATTTCCCAAAAGCACTATGGCAAGAGGCGCTTTCGCTATCATCTGCGAGTATTGGCTCATTTTTGAAAGCTGTATAAGGTTTTTTCTCTCTTCAACAACAATAAATTCCCATGGCTGTTGGTTTCCGGCTGACGGTGCCTGCATTGCAGCTCTTAAAAGTTTTTCCTTTTTTTCTGCTTCCACCGGCTTTTCGCTGTAGCTTCTTACACTTCGCCTGTTAAAAATTATATCCATCTGATCACTTCTTTCCGGCATTTTTAATCTGTTGCTTAATATCGGAAAGAGCTTCGCCGCCTACTCCTATATTTTCAGTCGGCTGCTCATGTATCAAAACAGTAAAAGCCTGTTTTGGTATTCCGGTTATTTCAGCTGCCGTTTGCGTAAAAGACTTTATAAGTTCTTTTTTCTGCTCCGGTTTGAGGCTTGTGCATTCCATTGTAATTACAGGCATTTGTATTCCTCCTTATTTTATCTCTTTGACAGGTTTCCAAGAGTTGCGCTTACCCTTTCAAGCTCGTCGCGTATCTTTATATGCTGCGGACATGCAAGCTCACACTGCCCGCATTTTATGCACTCTGAAGCGTCCTTTTTTCCGTGACCGCCTACAAGCCATTTTCCGTTTGACTGTGCCCTGTCTTTGTTTTTATAAAGTATAAAACCGTTCATAGCCGCAAACGAGCCTGAAATTCCTATTCCAAGAGGGCATACCTTTGCACAGTAGTCGCAGCTTGTGCATGGTATAATAGGAATTTTTTTAAGCTCCTGCTGGGCAAGAGATATTGTTTCCTGTTCTCTTTCGCTAAGCGGCACAAAGTTTTCCATATATGAAATATTGTCTTCCATCTGCTCAACATCACCCATGCCCGAAAGCACTGTTATTACTCCTTCAAGGCTTGCCGCAAAGCGTACCGCCCACGAAGCGGCCGATACATCCGGATTTGCTTTCTTAAGCACATCCGCCACCGGTTCAGGAGGCGTTGCCAGCATTCCGCCCTTTATAGGCTCCATTACTATTACGGATTTTCCGTATTTTCGAGCTGTTTCGTAGCATTTTTTTGACTGTACGGCGTTGTCAAGCCAATCCGCATAGTTTATCTGAAGCTGCACAAATTCGGCTTGCGGATGTTTTTTAAGTATTTCGTCAAGCTCGTCAGCTGTAGAATGGAATGAAAATCCCACATGCTTTATAAGCCCTTCTTTTTTCTTTTCAAGCACAAAGCTCCACATGTCAAAATCATCAAAAAAGTGTGTTCTCTGTTCCCCCAGGTTGTGAAGCAGATAAAAATCGAAATATCCCGCTCCTGTCTGCTTTAATGAAATGTCAAACTGCGAAATGGCTTCCTCTCTTGTTTTGCAGTTTATCCAAGCCGCGTTTTTTGTAGCCAGTTGAAAGCTTTCACGCGGATAACGTTCAACAAGCGCCTGACGGATGGCGTCCTCGCTTCCCGGGTATGCCCACGCCGTATCAAAATAGGTAAACCCCGCCTTCATAAATTTATCAACCATAACTTTAACCTGCTCAATATCGATATTTTCTCCGTTTTTCGGCAGACGCATAAGCCCGAAACCAAGCTTTTTTATTTTTTCCATTACCTTTCCTCCTCAGCTGTACTGTTAATTACTTCAATTTAAACTTTTTGTTTAAAAAATTATTTATCAAAATTCTCTATTGCCCTTATCATAAAATCTGCAAACATATTTTTTTCTTCTTCCGAAAAACCTTTGAACACTGTTTTTTGAAGCTCTGAAGATATTTCCTCAAAATCCTTTTTAAACGTCAAAGCTTTTTCGGTAGCCTCAACATATGTTATTCGCCTGTCCTCGCAGCATGTGTTTTTTTTCAGATATCCAAGCCTTGTAAGACGGTTTATCATTTCTGTAATTGTTGTTTTCTGTTTGCAAAGAGTATCATATATGGCTTTTATCTGAATTTTTCCACCGTTTTTATAAACTATAGAAAGCAGCGCCCCATAGCTTGGCACCAGTTCCTCATAGCCGTACTCCTTTAGTTTTTCCTTCAAAAAGTCATTTATTCTTGTACGCAAAAGTGAATTGTATGTAGCAACTCCGTTTACAACTGTTTTCATAGCTCTCACCGCCATTACAATACTTCAATTTTGAACTAATGTCAATACCCCGGCTAACTTTATTTGTTGTAGACAACAATATACACCATATGATATTATCTACTTTAATGGCAATACAAGCGAAAGGAGTTGTTTGAATGGCATACAGCGGCAGAAGCAGTTTATCCAAAGCGCAGGTATTGGAAATTATCCGTGACAGAATATTATACTTGGATCTTAAACCCGGAACAGCCATACTTGATACCGACCTTGCGTTCAAGCTTGATGTAAGCCGTACTCCGGTGCGCGAAGCATTGCTGTTTCTTAAAGAGGAGAAGCTTATTGATATTTATCCTCAAAGCGGCACTTTCGTATCGCTTTTGGACATAAGCCTTATACGCGAGATTTCATTTATCAGGCATGTGCTTGAGTGCGAAATACTTTTAGGCCTGATTGATAAAAAAGCGAAACTTACAAGCGGCATTGACCGATGTATTTATTTGCAGGAGCTGGCCGTTAAGGACGGAAATTTAAAGGAATACGTAAAAAATGACCATCTTTTTCACGAAGAGCTGTTTGATATAGCCGGCCACAGGCGCACATGGGAGCTGATTGAAAGCCAGTATGTGCATACAACACGATTCCACATGCTTGATTTTTATAACTCAAAAACCGTTTTTGCCACTTCCCTTAACGAGCATAAGGAAATAATACAGTGCATTAAATCCGGCGACAAAAACGAACTAAAAAAGCTGCTTGATATACATCACGACTGCGCCCTGCGCACCGCAGACAGTCTTAAAGAAAAATATCCGAATTTCTTTATATAAATTATCAGTTTAAAAAAAAGACCGGCATTTTTAACAATGTCAGTCTTTTATTTTGTTTATTTTGCGTATTCAGTAGCCCTTGTTTCTCTTATAAGACTTACCTTTATCTGTCCAGGATACTCAAGCTCGTCTTCGATTCTCTTTGCAATATCTCTTGCAAGCAAAGTAAGCTCGTCATCACTTATATCCTCAGGTATTACAATAATGCGAAGCTCGCGTCCGGCCTGAATAGCAAAAGATTTTTCAACGCCCTTAAATGCGTTTCCAATTTCTTCAAGCTTTTCAAGACGCTTTATATAGCTTTCAAGCGTTTCACGTCTTGCTCCCGGTCTTGCCGCCGATATAGCGTCGGCCGCCTGTACAAGAACAGCTATTATGCTTGTCGGCTCAACATCACCATGATGTGCTTCAACCGCATTTATTACCACGTCTGATTCACGGTGTTTTTTAAGTATGCTTACGCCTATGCTTACGTGGGAGCCTTCAACCTCATGGTCTATGCTCTTTCCTATGTCGTGCAGAAGACCTGCGCGTTTTGCAATGTTTACATCAACGCCAAGCTCTGCCGCCATAATTCCTGCAAGGTGCGAAACCTCTATAGAATGTTTAAGTACATTTTGGCCATAGCTTGTCCGGTATTTCAGTTTTCCGAGAAGTCGAATTATTTCAGGATGCAGACCGTTTACGCCTGTTTCAAACGTAGCCGATTCGCCCTCTTCGCGTATAGTGACCTCAACCTCTTTTTTGGCCTTTTCGACCATTTCCTCTATTCTTGACGGATGTACACGTCCATCAACAATAAGCTTTTCAAGTGCGATCCTTGCTATTTCGCGTCTTACAGGATCAAAGCCCGAAAGTATAACTGCCTCCGGGGTATCGTCTATAATAAGATCTATTCCGGTAAGCGTTTCAAGGGCGCGTATGTTTCGTCCTTCACGGCCGATTATTCTTCCCTTCATTTCATCGTTAGGAAGCTGTACAACCGATACCGTTGTTTCGGTAACATGATCCACCGCACAGCGCTGAATGGCGTTTGCAACGATTTCGCGTGCTTTTTTGTCTGCGTCCATTTTGGCTTTGCTTTCCACATCTCTTACCATAACGGCCGCTTCGTGCTTTACATCGTTTTCGATGTTATTGAGCAGGTAATTCTTTGCGTCTTCTTTCGTAAGGCCTGAAATTCTTTCAAGCTCAGCCACCTGTTTGTCATGGATTTGCTGTATCTCCTGCTTTTTAACTTCCAGCTCTTCCATTTTGTTATTCATCTGTTCTTCTTTTTTCTCAAATGAATCGGCCTTTCTGTCGAGAGTTTCTTCTTTTTGAACAAGACGTCTCTCTGTTCTTGAAAGCTCATTTTTTCGTTCCCTTACTTCTTTTTCAAGCTCGTTTTTAGTTTTCAGACTTTCTTCTTTGGCTTCCAGCAGAATTTCTTTTTTCTTAGCCTCTGCTTCTTTTTTTGCATCGTCAACTATCTTTTCCGCTTTATCTTCAGCAACACCTAACTTTGCTTCCGCAACATGCTTTCTATAGATAATGCCAATCACAATGCCAAGAAGGATTCCAATAACTGCAGCAATAATAACTATCGGAAACACCCCCTTTATTAAATTTTCAATGAGCATGCGGCATAAAACCGCTTTTAATATATTATATCATTTCAACAATTATGTCAAGACCGTTTTGGGTTGGCAACAGTGTGCTGCATAAAAATATATAATTTTTTTTGCCTGCCATATTTTTTTTTATGCTTATTATATAAAAATTATGCAAAAGCTGTGTTACATATTTGTTGCGGCATATAATAATTATACAATAAATACTTGTTAAACGTGAATTATTTAACACTGCTTCTGCATATTCATGCCGTATTAAGTCAAATTTTTATAGTTATTGTGTTGTTTTTTATAACACAAACGTATTTATATTGTCTATATTTATTGCAGGATGCAAAGTTATGTTTAGCGCATCTGAAATAATGCAGGCCATTCTGTCTGTTACAGCGTCAACCTCCTTAGGCGTTACAAACATATTTCCGGAATAAGGGCTCATGGCGTCGCATATTGTTTTATATTTGTCTTCGTTTTCAAGCTTGGAAAGGGTTTCGTAAAAAGCATCGCCTTGTTTTGAGCTTTTTATCATTTCCCCAAGTATGTTGTCAAGGGTATCATTTACAAGCGTTGCCGCGTCAACAACCGTCGGCACTCCTATGGCAATTACCGGTATTCCCAGCGTTTCGCGGTTAAGAGGAAGTCTTGCGTTTCCAACTCCGGCACCGGGATTTATACCTGTGTCTGAAACCTGTATAGCCGAGTTTATGCGCCCTATGCTTCTTGCCGCCAGAGCGTCAAGCGCTATAACTATATCCGGCTTTGACCTTTCAACTATTCCGCGAATCACTTCTCCCGTTTCAATACCGGTTATTCCAAGCACGCCCGGCGAGAAGGCCGACACGTTTCCTACGCCTGATTTTATTTCCTCTGCCAATGATTCCCTGATATGCCTTGTAACAATTATTTTTTTTACTGCCTTAGGCCCAAGGGCGTCTGCGGTAATGTTCCAGTTTCCAAGTCCAACCACAAGCGTCTTTGGCTCGTTATATTCCGAAATAAGCATATTCAGGCTTTCGCAAAGCGCTTTTGTAGCTTTTTTCCTGTAATACACATCGTTTTCCCTAAGCCTGCGGCATTCTATAGTGATGTAGTTTCCCTCAGGCTTTCCCATGCTCCTGCTTCCGGCTTCGTTTAAAATACGCACCTTTGTAATTGTCATATCTTCGTCCCTGATTGACGTCATATCCACCCCGTCAGGCTCTTTGCCATATCTTTTGCTTAAATATTCCCTGTTTTCAAGCGCAAGATCCGTTCTTATTCCGGCTGTATTTTTGTTCAAGTCAATCCGCCTCCTTTATATTATTTTGTCACTGCAAGGTCTTTTTATGCAAAGACAAACACAAATGCCGTTCTTTTTGAGTATTATATATTATCTTGTTTTCAGGAGGTATCTTGTGACAGGTCCGGTATTTTTTATGCTTTTTTTTACGGCATGTACAAGTGCTTTTCCAAAACCTCTTTCGCCCGATGACGAGGAAAAATACCTCAGGCTTTACTTTAAAGGAAATTGCGAGGCAAAAAACATCCTGATAGAACACAATCTCAGACTTGTGGCACATATTGCAAAAAAGTACAATTTAAGCGGCATAGAAAACGATGACTTGATTTCCATAGGCACAATAGGGCTTATAAAAGGAATTTCTTCCTTTGACGAAACGCGCAAAACGCGGCTTGCCACATATTGCGCCAAATGTATTGAAAACGAAATACTGATGTATATCCGCACTCTGAAAAAATCAGCAAACGACGTTTTCCTTCAGGAGCCAATAAGCAAGGATAAGGACGGAAATGAAATAACCGTAATGGAAACAATTGCCACAAACGGCGACGCCGTATGGGAACAGGCTGAAAACAATCTTCAGACGCATCAGCTTTATCAAAAACTGTCTTTAGTTCTTACAAAGCGCGAGCGGCTCATAATCTGCCTCAGATACGGCATAGGCGCAAAAAATGAACTGACGCAGCTTGAGATCTCAAAAAAGCTGGGCATATCGCGCTCTTACTCTCCTGTAATAATAGAGCAAAAAAAATAAGCCTCTGCCATAAAGGGCAAAGGCTGTTTTGCTGTTTATTTATCGTTTTGTGATTTCTCGCTATAAAGCCTGTCGTCGGCCAGTTCAAAAAGTTCTTCCCAGCTCCAGTCATCCTTAAGCTCATAGCTTGAAGCTATTCCAAACGTTATACTGAAAGGTATTCTGTCGTTTTTGTAAAAGCAGATTTTTCGCATTTGGCTGTAGTCCCTCGCGATTTCGCTTTTAAACTCTGAAAATGTGTTTCCGCAGGAAATTATTATCATTTCATCCCCTCCGAAGCGCACAATAAATCGTTCCTCGCCTTTTTCCCTTGAATCAAAATGCAGCCGCCAGAATCCGGCCACATCTTTAAGCAGCAAATCTCCGGCCTGATGTCCATAGGTATCGTTTACATGCTTAAAGTCGTCCATATCAAGTATGGCGATATTTACAATGCCGCTGCCGTCATGGCAGCACTTAAGCGACGGCACAAATTGTTCGTCCAAAAAGCGCCTGTTATACGTTCCGGTAAGCGCATCTGTAATAAGCAGATGATTGTAACTGTTTATTATTTTCCCAACCTCGTCAAGTCTGTTGCTGTCCATTATAAGATTTTCAGTCACGTCTGTAACTATTTCTGCAACAAGCGGTTTCCCCTCAATGCATATATATCTTGATTCCACCCAGAACGAGCGTCCGTTCAAAAGTTCCATCTTATATGACGTTTTGTGCGTTTGCAGCGCTCGAAGAGAAGTACAGTTTTCACATCTTTCACAGCGCCCCCAAAGCGAGTGGCAAATTTCAGAATCCTCATTTTCCAATTCTTCGCCCTTTATACATTTTACTATGCGGCTTACCGGATCGACAAGCCGTACCATATCATACTCGTTTTTCATAAATTCTATAAAGCTTTCGGCTTCTTTTGTCGTAAAATCTGTTTTCATCTCTTCCACTGCTTTCTTTTATCAATTTGTAGTATCAGGGTTGGATTTTATTATATCACAAAGCTCGTCAAAGCACATCACAAATACATCAACTATTTGCGGATCAAAATGTTTGCCTCTCTCCCCTGTTATTATATCATACGCTTTCTGAAATGAAAACGGTTCTTTATACGGCCGGCGGCTTACAAGTGCATCAAATACATCCGCAACCGCGGTTATCCTGGCCTCTATATGTATCTGTTCTCCCTTGAGGCCCATATAGCCTGTACCGTTCCATTTTTCGTGATGTTCAAGAGTTATTATTCTGGCGTACTGCATTACCGGCCCTGCGGCATTGTGCAGCAGCCGTTCCCCGTCGCAGGTATGCCGCTTTATTATTTCAAATTCCTCGCTTGTAAGCTTGCCGGGCTTTTCAAGTATGTCAGCCGGCACAAAAAGCTTTCCTATATCGTGAAGCATAGACGCTATCGTTATGTACTCAAGTTCCTTGCCGCTGTAGCCAAGCTTTGAGGCAAGCACGTTTACACATTTTGAAACACGCAGAACATGTGCCGCCGTCTGCCCTGATTTTACTTCAACTATGCTTGCAAGGGATACCACAACATCTCTCTGGCTTTTTGTAACCTCGGCCAGAAGTCTGCTTTTTTCTTTTATCAGGTTTTCTATATTCGCACTCAGCCTGTTTACACATTGTATAAGAGTTCCTATTTCATCGTTTGAAAACCTCGGTATGCGCATTTTGAAATTTCCTACGCCTATCTGTTCTATTGCATAGGTTGCCCGCTTAAGCTTTCGCGTAAGCAAAAATACAGCCGCTATTATAAAGCACCACAAAAGCGCAAAATAGCCTATAACAATAGCCGGAGTCCAAAGCCCTTTAAACTGAGCCATTACGCTTTGTGCTGTAGCGTAAAGACAGATATAGCCGGCCGGTTTTCCGTCGGAGGCTTTTATTTCGGCACAGGCCGTTATGTAGTCTCCCATTTTTTTGCAAGCGCTTCCGTTATTGTTTTGTGCGGTTTCTAAAAGGTCGTTGTAGATTGATGAGGTACCGAGTATATCGCCGTATCCGCGGTTTGAAGCAGCTATGCAGTAGGTGTCATTTCCGCTTGTCGGAATAAGAAGCAGTGCCGCAGTATCCGATTCGCTTTCATAAAGAGAATAGCTTTCCACAAGCTGATTGCAGATTGTTTTGTAGGCCAATGACGAAAGGCTTGTGTTGTTCCTGAGAGCCAGAACGTCTGTACCGTTTAAAAGCTTTGCCGTAAGTCTGGCTTCCTTTTCAAGATATACTGTGCTTCGATTTATATAATTGTTGTATTCCGATGTGAAAATCGAAAACGTAAGCACAACGAATCCTATGAATATAAAAAAGCCGTAAAGCAGCAGCTTCCATGCTATATGCCTTCCCTTTACAACCACAAGGTATATAAGGCATAAAACAATATATATTCCCGACACAGCCATTACCGGAAGCGATATTTTGTTTAGCCCCTGCATTGCGCTTTCTTTTAAAACCATCATAAACGGTACAACCGCCGACTGCGGCAGTTCTCTGACAACGTTGTTTTCAACATACCACGGCTTGTTGTCTGATATTCCCGTCAATACCCCGTTTTGTGTGCTCAGCTCATAAGCTCCGCTGTTGAAATCAACCTCCCCTGTCCATTCGGGCTCACTGATAGTGCCGTTTCCAATTAAATATATTTTTCCTTCCCAGTAGTCGTAGGCATATAGCTTTCCGCCGGCATACCGTACATAAAACGGCCTGAAGCCCTTGTTGTCGGCAATATTATAGGAGCCGCTGTATATAACGTTCTGTGTGCCGCCAATCCGTCCGCTGCCTACTTCACCTGTTATTTTTGAGTAATAATATTCTCCGTTATCATGTTCTTCAACATCCGTGTATAAAAACGGTGTGTCGGCGCTTATAGTTCCCTCAAGCTGTGTTTCGCCTGTTGAAAGGTCGGTCTTGTAAAGCTGCGTATCATATGTCAGATATCGCACAAAAAACAGCTTGCCGTCTTCAACACGCAAAGGCGATGTGCGTATTGTATGCTCCCTGTCACTCTTTTCGCTTTTATAATCTATAGTGTAGACAGTCTCTTCGTATTCGCCGTCAGAATTGTACATGCATATTCTGTCGTTTTCTACGCTCAGATTCTTGTCGGCGGAAGTTGAAACATACATATACAAATTGTCGTTTTTGTCAACAGTCATGCCTGTAAACTGCTGATTTTCTTTTGCGTTGATGCGGTATTTGAGCTTTCCGTCAGGCGTTATGCATAATATGCGCATACCGGTGTCGTTAAGCACAGTGCTTCCGTCGGAAAGCCGTGCGGCCTCAAGCGGCGAACTGCATGTAATCGTTTTGCTTTTAAGGCTTAACATGGCATCGTCAGAATTTATGCCGTAAGCAAAATACATGCACAAAAGCAGCACCGAAAATATTATTAGATTCTTTTTGCAAAACAGCCTGTCATAGCTTTTATCAAGCTTTCGCAAAATAAAAGTCATTAAACGTTTCAGCACGAGCAGAACCTCCGCTTCAAATAGAAAAGATACGTTTATCATATATTAGCACACCGGCAAAAAAATATCCATACTTTAGTACAGCCTTTTATGTAATAGTACACGCATGATACGGCATATCTTTAAACAAATAAAAAAGGCTGCCGAGGTTATGTATACTTTGCCTGAAAACCAGTCTGAACAAACCGATAAAACACCTGAAAATTCCTGTTTTTTCAAATATAAAAACTGTTGTATCGAAGTCTTTTTCGATGATGCCGCTCCGACTTTTGAGGATATTCTTGAGCAGTACAATCATATTAAAGGAAGCCTTTCAAAATGAGCGAAAAAACATATGCCGCCGCCGTGTATATCCGCCTTTCAAAAGCTTCTGCGGATAAAAGCAACAGTATCGAAAGCCAAAAACAGACAGTGTACTCCTTTTTAAAAAACTATCCCGATATACAGGTAATCGAAGAAAAAACCGATGACGGCTTCAGCGGCACAACCTTCGACCGGCCGGCTTTTGCGGAGCTTTTAAACGACATAAAAAACAGGAAAATAAACTGCGTAATAGTTAAAGATCTTTCCCGCTTCGGACGAAATTATATCGAGTGCGGCAGATATATCCAGCGTATATTCCCTTTTTTCGGCATAAGATTTATTGCCGTCTGTGACAATTTCGACAGCTCAAATGAAAAAAATCCGGCTGATTTTTTTCTTCTGCCTTTCAGAAATCTCATTAATGACGCCTACAGCAGGGATATTTCGCTTAAAATGCGTTCAAGTATATCGGCACGCCAAAAGCTCGGCTTTTATACCGGCAGCTTTCCGCCTTATGGCTATATCAAAAAGCCGGACGAAAAAGCGTTTGCCATAGACGAAAAAGCCGCCGATACAGTGCGGTACATATTTTCAATGCGTATAAAAGGTATAAGCGCCCAAAATATTGCCGGTTATCTGAACTCGCAAAACATACCTTCTCCTGCCGAATACAAAAAACAATACTGCAAATATTCAACTCCTTTTGATAAAAACAGTAAAGCTTTCTGGTCGTCCGGGGCAGTTTTGCGAATACTTCAAAACAATGTATACACAGGTGTTCTGCAGCAGGGGAAAGAGAAAAAACTGAGTTTTAAATCAAAAAAACGCATACTCGTAAACCATGAAGCATGGATATGCACCCAAAACGCACATCCGCCGATAATTCCCGGGTATATTTTTTTTGCCGTTTCAGACATGCTTTTAAAGGACAGCCGCACATCCCCGAACACAAACCGGCTTTATACGCTTTCCGGTCTTTTGTGCTGCGGAAGATGCGGACGGTTAATGGTACGCAAAAGCGTTGTGTCTAACGGAAAAAACTATTCCTACTATATCTGCCCGTACTGCAAAAACTCCTCTTCAACAGTCGGTAAAAACAGCATAACAGAGGCTCAGGCCATTGATACGCTTTTTGCGTCCGTGGAGTATTTTTCCAAAAATATATCTGCAAATGAAATTTCATACTGCCTTTCGCTTTTTGTAAGCAAGGCCGTCGTATGTGATAAACAAATAAAGCAGATATATTTCAGGTTCAGCAAAGGCCGATAACAAAAAGAAAGGAAGCCTGCACATTGTCAAGAAAAAGCAGAAAACAGATGCTTTCAGACAGCGTAAATTTATCAGCTTTAAACTGGCGCATAGGCATTTACACACGTCTTTCAGTAGAGGATAACGGAAAACCGGCCGCCGGCGTTTCCATACAAAGCCAGACAAAGCTTATAGAGGATTATATAAAGCACGATTATACTCTGTCAAAATGCAAAACCTTTGCCTATACCGATAACGGCTTTTCAGGCACCGGTTTTAACCGTACCGCTTTTTGCAAAATGCTCGGCGATATACACTGCGGCAAAATAAACTGCGTTATAGTAAAGGATATTTCTCGTTTTGGCAGAAATTACATCGAATGCGGAGATTATATTGAAAATGTTTTTCCCTCGCTAAGTGTGCGTTTTATTTCCGTAGCCGAAAACTTCGACAGCCTGCGTGAGCAAAACGCCCCGCTTTCTCTTGAACTTTTGTCTGTAGTACATGATTATTATGCGAAAGATATTTCAAAAAAAGTAAGCTCCGCTTTGTATGTGCGAAAAAAAAGCGGCCGCTTTACAAGCAAGCTTGCGCCATACGGCTACAGGCATGACTGCGGCGCCTCAAAGCTTGTTGTTGACAAATCCGGGGCAGATGTTATCCGGCTTATTTTCAGGCTTCGAATTGGAGGCAGAAGCCTTTCGCAAATATCCGATGTCTTAAACCGGCTTTCAATACCTACGGCTTTTAATCTGAGATATATTGAAAATCATAACGACGGCAGTAAAACCGCCATTTGGCGACCATCAACAATTCATGACGTGCTCCAAAATCCTTATTATGCCGGTCATACTCCCGTTCAAAAAAGCATCTGCCGCTTCGGCAAAAAAACAGCTGTTTCCAAAAGCCAAATTTTGCTTGTAAAAAACACCCATGAAGCAATAATCGACGAAAAAAGCTTCGCGGCGGCAAACAACATTTCAAAACGAGGAGCAAACAAAAATGAATGAAAAAATCACAATGCCCACAGCCGCTTTTTATCTTCGTCTTTCCGACAGCGAAAAAACAGGTTTTGAAAGCGGCAGTATTTCCTCTCAGCGTGAAATACTTAAATCTTACTCAAAAAACAACGGCCTGTTTTCTGTCTATACGTTTAAGGAATACTGTGACGACGGTTTCGGCGGCATGAATTTTGAGCGTCCGCAGTTTAAGAAGCTCTTGGGTGACGTGCAAACCGGACAAATCAAATGCATACTTGTAAAAGATCTTTCAAGATTTTTCAGAAACTATATTGAAGCCGGGCGCTATATAGAAGACGTCTTCCCTTTTCTCGCAGTGAGGCTTATAGCCGTAAACGACGGCTTCGACAGCAGTCTTTCATCATGTGATTTTTTATGCACCGCTTTTAAAAACATTGCAAACGAGCTTTACAGCCGTGAGCTTTCTGAAAAAGTAATCCATTCACGCCGCCTTCACGCTTCAACCGGCAGCCTTTTAAGCGCATATGCGCCTTACGGATATATAAAAAAAGACGGAAAACTTTTCCCAGACAATGAAGCCGCTCAAACCGTAATCCGAATTTTCAGGCTTTATTCCGGCGGGCTTTCAAAAACCGTCATAGCCGGAGTGTTAAATAATGAAAATGTGCCGTCGCCGCTCATGCTCAGGCGTAAAAGAAACGAGCATTTTTCATGCGGCTGCGCCAAAGAAAAATGCCTGTGGAGTGTTTCGGCCATATCCGCCATACTTAAAGACCGCCGCTATACAGGCGATCTTGTATACGGCAAAAGAGTACCTAAAGCAATAGGCAGCAGAAAAAGCGTATATACGGCTCCAAACGAATGGATAACAGCAAAAAACTGCCACGAACCTATCGTACCTCGCAGTCTTTTTGAAAAAGTAAATAACGGCTCTTAAAATTTTCTCTCTTGTGTAAGACGATAACAAATGAATTTCTCAAAATCAAAACAGCTTCCAGCCTTGCCGGACATCCGTCCGGTTTTATAATGCCTGTTTTTTTGCCCTTATCACACAGGAGAGTATGTTTCCCGAATAGAAAAGAAAGCCATTAAAAAACTTTCCGATGATTTCAAAAAAAAGGCAAAAAAACAGCCGAAGGTAAATTAACCCTCGGCATGTACATAGCTTTTTATTATTGAATAGCGTTTACTGCTTTTGTAAGACTTGATTTCTTTCTTGCGGCAGCGTTTCTGTGAAGAATGCCCTTGCTGCAAGCCTGGTCTATAGCCTTTACAGCAGGTGTAAGAGCAGCCTGAGCGGCAGCCTTGTCGTTAGCTGCAACGGCAGCGGAAACCTTCTTCATAGCAGTCTTTGTGCTGGACTTAACCATTTTATTTATAAGCTCTTTTTTAGCGATTATCTTAACTCTTTTTTTAGCTGATTTAATGTTTGCCACTTGTATTTCCTCCCAATCCGTAAATTTAGTTTAACTTAGCCTTTGCTGCGTCAACAAGCTGTGTGAATCCTGCCGCATCACATACGGCAAGGTCAGCAAGCATTTTTCTGTTTACTTCAATGCCTGCAAGCTTTAAACCATGCATAAGCTGGCTGTAAGAAATACTGTTTGCTCTTGCGGCAGCGTTTATTCTTGTTATCCAAAGAGATCTGTATTCTCTCTTTGTCTGCTTCCTGCCTGCGAAGGCATAAGCCATTGCTCTCATAACCGACTGCTTTGCTACTCTGTATTGTTTTGAGCTTGCTCCTCTGAATCCTCTTGCAAGCTTAAGTGTCTTTTTATGTCTCTTTCTTGCGTTAAGCGCGCCTTTAACTCTTGCCATTTTAAAACTCCTCCTTCAAATTCCGGGTAAAATTAAGCGTAAGGTAATAATTTCTTCTTGATGCTCGTAAGAACAGTTTTGTCTGTCAACGTAGCCTTCCTCAAGTTTCTTTTTCTCTTAGTCGACTTTTTACCGAGAATATGCTGAGTATTAGCTTTATGTCTTGTAAGCTGACCTGAACCTGTTACCTTAAAACGTTTTGCAACTGCTCTTTTTGTTTTTAACTTAGGCATTTTATATATCCTCCTTAATGTTTACAGCTTAGTATATATCAATCTTTAGGAGCAAGGAACATAACAAGGCTCTTTGCTTCCATCTTCGGAGCCTTATCTACAACTCCCACCTCAGAGATCTGTGCGGCAAAATCATTAAGTATTGTCTCTCCTGATTTTAAATGGCCGATCTCACGCCCTCTGAAACGGATACTGACTTTAACCTTATCGCCATCCTGCAAAAACTCGATGGCTTTTTTTACCTTGACCTGAACATCATGAGTATCGATACTCGGGGAAAGCCTCAGTTCCTTAATATCTATGACTTTTTGTTTCTTTTTGGCCTCTTTTTCTTTTTTAGCCATATCAAAGCGGTATTTGCCGTAATCCATAATCCTGCATACAGGCGGCTTTGCAGCCGGCGCTATCTTTACAAGATCAAGCTTTCTTTCATCGGCAAGCTTTTGCGCCTCCTTGGAAGAAACAACCCCCACCTGACTGCCGTCATAGTCAATAAGTCTGACTTCCTTATCCCTGATTTGCTCGTTTATCATTAACTCAGTAATAGCTCAGCACCTCCTAAAAAGTATAAAAAAAGTGGATAGACAAGCTATCCACATAAAACACAAGTACAATCCCAAACCATATTGGGAAACCTTATTTACCAAAACCGCCCGTGCGGCAAGGTGAGAAGTGGATACTTCTTCTTTATTACCAAAGAAGTATACCATCTTCCCACGCTTTCGTCAAGCACAATCTGATAAAAGCATAAAATTATTTTCTGTTTTTAATTTCGTCTTTTATTGAAGCGATAAAGTCTGTCAAAGCCATCTGACCTTCCTCGCCTTTTTCTCTTGAGCGAACCGATACAACGCCGGCTTCAACGTCCTTTTCGCCTACTATAAGCATGTAAGGCACTCTTTCGTTTCTTGCTTCTCTTATCTTAAAGCCTATCTTTTCGGCTCTGTGGTCTGTTTCAACTCTTATTCCGGCATCCTCAAGAGCTTTTGAAACGCTGTCTGCATAGTCTGCAAACTTTTCTGATATTGTAAGCACCTTTACCTGCACAGGTGCAAGCCATGTCGGAAACATTCCTGCATAATGCTCGATAAGGATTCCTATAAATCTTTCGATAGAGCCGAAGCATACACGGTGGATCATAACCGGACGCTTCTTTGTGCCGTCCTTGTCGGTATAAGTAAGGTCGAATCTTTCAGGAAGGTTCATATCAAGCTGTATCGTACCGCACTGCCATGTTCTGCCTATTGAATCCGTAAGGTGGAAGTCTATCTTAGGGCCGTAGAACGCGCCGTCGCCTTCGTTTACGATATAGTCCATTCCGTTTGCCTCAAGAGCGCCTACAAGACCGTTTGTAGCCATCTCCCACGCCTCGTCGGAACCCATGCTGTCCTCCGGTCTTGTGGAAAGCTCTACATGATACTTGAAGCCGAAAAGCTTGTATACGGAATCGATAAGCTTTATTACGTTTGTAATTTCGTCTTTTATCTGTTCCTGGGTCATGAATATATGGGCGTCGTCCTGAGTAAAGCATCTTACTCTCATAAGGCCGTGAAGCTCGCCGCTCTTTTCATGTCTGTGAACTATACCAAGCTCGCCTACTCTTAAAGGCAGATCCCTGTATGAATGAGGCTCCTGCTTGTAGATAAGCATTCCGCCAGGGCAGTTCATAGGCTTTATTGCGTAATCCTCGTCGTCGATAACGGTAGTATACATGTTTGCCTTGTAATGATCCCAGTGGCCGCTTCTTTCCCAAAGCTGTCTGTTAAGGATTATAGGTGTTGAAACCTCAACATATCCGGCTTTTTTGTGTATTTCTCTCCAGTATTCGATAAGTGTGTTCTTTACTATCATTCCGTTTGGAAGGAAGAACGGGAATCCCGGGCCTTCCTCAAGAAGTGCAAAAAGCTTAAGCTCTTTGCCAAGCTTTCTGTGGTCACGTTTTTTTGCTTCTTCAAGCATGTGAAGATATGCTTCAAGATCGGATGCCTTTGTATAGGCTGTGCCGTAAATTCTTGAAAGCATTTTGTTTTTCTCGCTGCCTCTCCAGTAAGCGCCTGCAACGCTCATAAGCTTAAAGGCCTTAACCGGCTTTGTGCTCATAAGATGAGGGCCTGCACAAAGGTCTGTGTATTCGCCCTGCTTATAAAAGGAAATAACCGCCTCCTCAGGAAGGTCGTTTATAAGCTCTACTTTATAAGGCTCCTGCTTTTCTTCCATAAACTTTATTGCTTCGGCTCTCGGAAGTTCAAAACGCTCAAGAGGAATATCTTCTTTAACGATTTTTTTCATTTCTTCCTCTATATGCCTGAGGTCGTCTTCCGTAAAAGGCACTTCCCTGTCGAAATCATAGTAAAAACCGTCTGCTATTGACGGGCCGATTGCAAGCTTTGTTTCAGGAAAAAGCCGCTTTATAGCCTGTGCCATGATATGGCTTGCCGTATGGCGGAAAGCTCTTTTGCCTTCCTCGTCGTCAAAAGTGCATATCTCGACTTTTGCGTCATTTTTTACAACAAATCTCAAATCCTCTGTTTTGCCGTCTACAACGCCGCAGCAGGCGTTTCTTGCAAGGCCGTCGCTTATGCTTTTTGCAATTTCCAAAACGGAAACCGGAGCGTCAAACTCCTTTACAACTCCATCTTTAAGTGTAATCTTCATTTTGTTCTCTCCTTTAATTATCAGTCAAATAAAAAAACTCCCGCACCTTTTCCGTAAAGAAAAAGGGACGAGAGAAAATTTCCCGCGGTTCCACCCAAATTGTATTAAACCACTTAATTATGGCCTTAACGCGGCTTAAACGTGCCTTATTGGGGCCGCTCCGAGTTAGTTTTCATATGAAGTGCAATAAAAATGCTTGCAGCAAAATGCATTCTCTCTCTGAAAAGCCTTTTCATATTACTTATCTCATCTGCGCTTTAACAATATAGGTGTGTTATACCACATAAGCGGCTGCCCTGTCAACAAATAAGTTCAAAAAAACAAATATTTTTGCCGTCATCAATGAAAATATGCTATACTTATAAAAATATAATATCAGGAGGCACAAAATGTTTATTGCCGATTATCATACACATTCAAGCTTTTCCTCGGACAGCGACACTCCTCTTGAGGAAAATATAAAAAAAGCCGTTTTTCTCGGTCTTAAAGAAATCGCCTGCACCGACCATATAGATTACGATTATCCCGATCCGGAATTTCCTTTTCTTTTCGATTATACGCCGTACAGAAAAGAAATCGACCGTCTTAAGGAAAAATATAACGGAAAAATCAAAATAAAAATCGGTGTCGAAATCGGCATACAGCCGCATGTTACAGACAAAATAAAGGCTCTTACAAGCTCAAATTATTACGACTTTATTATCGCCTCGACCCATGTTGCCGGTGATAAATACGATCTGTGCACAAATGAATTTTTTGAAGGCAAAACCAAACATGAGGCCTACACGGATTACTTCCTTGAAGTGCTTGAAAACGTAAAAAAATATGATTTTTATAACGTATACGGACATATTGATTTTATAAACCGCTACGGAAATTATGCCGACAAAACAATGAACTACGACGAATTCAAAGACATAACAGACGAAATTTTAAAAGAAATAATTGCCCGCGGCAAAGGAATTGAGGTAAACACCTCCGGCTACCGCTACGGGCTTGGCCAGCCGCATCCCGGTTTTGAGCTTATTAAAAGGTACAAAGAGCTCGGAGGATACATAATAACCGTAGGCTCGGATGCCCATAAGCCCGAACAGCTTACACTTAAGTTTGACAGTGCCTATAAGCTTCTAAGAGAAGCCGGGTTTGATAAGATAACTCTTTTCACCAATAGGAAACCCGAGTTTGTACGCTTTTAAGGGGGCGGTTTTTGATGCACAGAAAAGACAGGGAAATGAACGAAGAATTCGGTTTTTACGTAATAGACAAAACCGTATTTGCCGTGCTTGCCACAGTCAATGCCGACGGTACGCCTTACTGCACACAGATAAGCCACGTACGTGAAGGACGTTTTATATATTTCCACGGCGCAAAATACGGTCAGAAGGTCGATAACATGAAAATAAATCCTCATGTATGCCTTTCCTTTACAGGCTATGCACACGCCTATAAGGATCAGCTTGCCTCAGAATATGAATCAGCAACGGTATTTGGTACCGCTGAGGAAGTAAATGACGAAGAAGAAAAAAAGCGCGTTTTGTACCTTATTACCCAAAAACATACGCCAAAGGCAATATCGCTTCTTGATGCCTCAATACAAAAAAGTCTTTCAGCAACGGCGGTTTACAAAATTTCCATAGACACTCTTACCGCAAAGCGCAAAAAATACGACAGCTTTGGCAAAGAAATGACATTTGGCAGAACGGAGTAATCAAAATGGCTAAAACCGACATACTGCTTTTTGACCTTGACGGAACACTTATAGACAGTATCGGCGATCTTTATGCCGCCTGCCGGTATGCGCTTTTGCGCTTCGGGCTGAAAGCACGTACGCTTGAAGAAATACGGCTTTTTGTTGGAAACGGACTTAAAACACTTGTCTGCAGAGCCTTGCCCGACGACAAAAAAGAGCTTCTTGATGAAGTTTATCCTGTTTTTCGTGAATATTATTTCAGCCATTGCTGCGTATACACAAAGCCATACCAGGGAATACCCGAAACTCTTTCTTCCCTTAAAAAAGCCGGCTTTAAAATGGCAATAGTCACAAACAAGCCTTGTCCGGCAGCCGAAAAAATAGCCGATGTGTTTTTTAAAGGCACATTCGATTGCGTATGCGGCCAAAGAGAAAACGTAAAGCTCAAGCCCGACGGCCAAATGGTTTTTGAAGCCCTGCAAAAGCTCAACGGCACACCCGAAAAAGCCGTATACATAGGTGATTCGGAAGTTGACATACTTACAGCCAAAAACGCCGAAACCGGCATAATAAGCGTTTCATGGGGTTTTAGAAGCCGAAGCGAGCTTTTGGAAAGCGGTGCTTGCATTGTTGTATCGTCACCCGTAGAATTAAAAGAGTATATTCTAAAAAAGGAGATGTTTTAAATTGAAACCTTTTACTTATCACATGCCCGCAAAGCTTTATTTTGGCGAAAACTGCATAGAAAAAAACAGCGATGTGTTTAAAGGCTTCGGAAAGCGTGCCATTATACTTACCGGTAAAAGCTCCTCTGAAAAAAACGGCTCTCTTAACGACATTAAAAATGCTCTTGACGATCACTGTATAGGTTATTTCGTATTTAACCGCATAGAGGAAAATCCGTCTGTTGAAACAATTGTTGAGGCCTCCGGCAAAGCAGTTGCCGAGAACGCTGATTTTGTAATAGGCATAGGCGGCGGCTCTCCCATGGACAGCGCAAAGGCCGTTTCTTTTTTGGCAGCCAATCCGGATAAAGGCGCGGATTTTCTTTTCACGCCTGGCGAGGCACGCCATCTGCCTGTAGTTCTTGTGCCTACTACAGCCGGAACCGGCTCCGAAGCAACTCAATATTCCATTCTTACAAACCATGCCAAAAAGACAAAAACCGGCATTTTAAAACGCACGTTTGCCGACGCTGCTTTCCTCGACGGGAAATATATGCTTGAACTTCCTTTGCAAATAACCCGCAATACCGCTGTTGACGCTCTTACGCACCTTATAGAATCATATCTTTGCAGCGACTGCGGTTTCTTTAGCGACATGCTTGCCGAAACCGGAATGAGATATTTTTGCGAAATAAAGGATACTCTTATAAACGGCGGCTTCACCCTGCACGACAGGGAAAAGCTTCTTCTTATTTCTACGATCGCCGGCATGGCAATAGCCCAAAGCCAGACCAGCCTTCCTCACGCCATGGGGTATTATCTTACTTACTTCAAGCATTTATCCCACGGCCCGTCAAACGCGGTTTTTATAAAGGCATATCTTGATTTTGTGCCTGAACGCGACAAGGTTGAAAAAATAATGGCTCTCACAGGCTTCAAGGACAGCGCTGACATTGATGCTTTCTTCAAAAAAATTGTGCCATGCGCCGAAGCCGACACCGAAGAAATAAATTATTATACCGATGAAATGATGAAGTTTACAGGAAAGCTCAAAACTGTTACAAAGCCAGTTACAAGGGCAGACATATACGATATGTTTTCAAAAAGCCTTAAAAAATGAAATTAATGTGTGAAATTCATATTTTCGTCACATTACCGTCATTAGTTTTATAGAAAAAGCTGATAAAGTTGTTTTTGTTTAAGGGACATACACTCCCGCGGCTAAAAGCCATAAGCAAAGACAACTTTATTTTTTAAGGAGGAATCCAAAATATGAAATATTATCAAAGATTATTCGTAGGCGCACTATCCCTTGCGCTTGCAGCAGCACAGCTTCCTGTTGCGTATGCTGCCGATACCACATCCGCATCACAAAGCGCCGCATCACAACCCGGCGGTACTCCGCCTACAGGCACGCCTCCTACCGGAACGCCTCCTACCGGCTCTCCTTCAGACGTACAAAACGGCTCCGGCACAATGGGCACGCCTGCCGATATGCATACTGCTTCATACTCTGACGTTACATCTTCCGACTGGTTTTATAATGCTGTAAGCTTTGTTTCAATGCGCAGAATAATGACCGGAAACAACGGAAGCTTTAATCCAAACACGGATATCACCCGCGGAGAATTTATTACGGCTGTTTATAATGCCGCCGGTTCCCCCGATGTAACAAGCACCTGCACTTTCACCGACGTTTCAGCCTCCGACGACTGTTACAAGGCCGTATGCTGGGCGCAGGCAAACAACATCGCTTCCGGCACAAGCGATACATCCTTCAGCCCTTCAGCGCCTCTTACCCGTGAAACGGCTATGACTTTCCTTTACCGCGCTTTTGATAAGCTCAGCATTACAGCCGATACGCCTGCCGGAACAGAGCTTGATAAATTCAACGATAAATCCTCTGTATCCTCCTGGTCGCAGACGGCTATGGAAACACTTATAAAGATGGGCTATGTAAGCGGTACAAGCGACACAACTCTTGAGCCTTCGGCACATCTTACAAACGCACAGACGGCATCTCTTTTATACGGAATACTCAAAAACAGCACTCCTGACGGTCAGGGCGGCCACGGCGTGCAAGACGGCCAGCAGGGCGGAGCTCCTAACGGTAAGATCGGTCAAAGCGGCGGTCAGTCAAACGGTTCTTCTTCAGCCTCAAACGGAACCTCGGCAACAACTATCAGCACTGACAGCACTGTAAGCGATAAAACTTATACCTCATCAAACGCCGATGAAAACGCTCTGCGCATAGACGGTGCAGCCGTAACCTTAAGCGGCATTACCGTTAATAAAACCTCCGGCGATACCACAAGCGCCGACAGCAGCAATTTCTATGGCTCTAACGCCGGCATACTTGTTCTCAACAAAGCCGTTGCAACCATTACAAACGCTGATGTAAATACCTCGGTATCCGGCGCAAACGCGGTCTTCAGCTACGGCTCAGGCACAACCGTAAACATCTCCGATTCCACAATAACCACAAGCAGTGATAACTCAGGCGGAATACAGACAGCCGGCGGCGGAACTACAAACGCTTCAAATCTTACAATCAATACTTCCGGAAATTCCTCAGCTGCCATCCGTTCCGACAGAGGCGGCGGAACCGTCAGTGTTGATGGCGGAACCTATACCACAAACGGCAGCGGCTCTCCTGCCATATATTCAACAGCCGCTATAACGGTTAAAAACGCCACTCTCACAGCTACAAACTCGGAAGGCGTGGTAGTTGAAGGCAAAAACTCGGTTGCTCTTGAAAACTGCGACCTTTCAGGCAATATGACAGGAACCTATAAAGGCGACAGCACTGAAAATATCCACAACATTATGATCTATCAGTCGATGTCCGGCGACGCTGATGTCGGAACCTCTTCGTTTTCAGCAACCGGCGGTTCAATTACCGCAAACGCAGGCGATATGTTCTATGTAACAAATACCAACTGCAAAATTTATTTAAGCGATGTAGACCTTGCGCTTGCAAATGATAATCTTCTTACCGTAGCCGGAAATTCCTCAAGCCGCGGCTGGGGCACGGAAGGCGCAAACGGCGGCACGGTAGCGTTTACCGCAGACGACCAGACTCTTGAAGGCGATATTACCTGTGACAGTATTTCCACTCTCACCTTCGACCTTACAAACGGTTCTTCGTTTACCGGCAGTATAAACACAAGCGGTGAAGGCGGTACGGTTGACGCAACAGTTGACGAGGATTCAACATGGACTCTTACCGGCGACTGCTATCTTACAACCCTTACAAACAACGGCACAATAGACTTTAACGGCTATACGATCTATCTTTCCGACGGAACAACTCTTACAGAGTAAGGTCTCATACATCTCCCAAAGCTTTTTGGCCGAGGGAGATTTTTTTATGTTCAAAATATTTTATTAACGCATATTTATTAATCAAATTTTATGAATCAAACAAAAATAATTACAATAGATTGTTTTATTTGTTACGTAAAATACTACAATAAAAAGCAAAATAATTGTATATAATACTGGTTTACGTTCGTGATATGTTACATTATAATAAGCATGTAAAGAAAAATACATGTTTTTTATTATATTTTCAACGTATTTTGTGCTTCTCGTTTTTTAACAACAGGGTATGAATCTCAAAGCAGCGGTAATTTTTTGTTCATAATTTTTTATTCATCATTATGTATATTTTAAAATTATATAACAAAAATATTAATTGCTTTTTGTAAGAAATTTGTATTGAATAAAAGTTTGGCAAAATGTTATACTGATATACACAATGTTTTTAATTAAGAACCGCATTCGTTATGCCGTTGTACACATCATAAGCACGATGTTCTTAAACGGTTCAGGAGCTTTTTGCAATCATCAGCTGCCTGTCTCGTATTTGTTTTCATACGACGCGGAAAAAACAAACAGTGAATATTTACAAAAAGCTTTTATATGCTTGTTCAGAAAGGAGGTATGGCTTCTTAAATAACGGGGCTTGTAATAACAAAAAAGGGGAGTGAGTATTTAATGAAATTTAAAGTAAAAAGCAACATCATCAAGCGTTTTGCTGCGGTAGCTATTTCAGCCGCAATGGCAATTCCTGCTTTTCCTGCTTTTGCTGCCCCACAACCGAGCGACATCAGCGGCCACTGGGCACAAAAAGCGCTTCAGTATTATCTTAAAAACGGTGTAATAAACGGCTATAACGACAATACTGTTCGTCCTGATTCGCTTATAACAAAAGCAGAGCTTATACGTATCATAAACGCTGCTCTTGGCTTTACCGAAAAATCCGACCGGCAGTTTTCGGATGTTAAAGAAGACGCATGGTATGCCAACGATCTGCTTATAGCGCGTAAAGCCGGTTATTTTCAGGGCATAGGCGACAACAAGGCCGGTGCAGAAGATGCCGTTACACGTCAGGATGCTTTAACAATGATTGCAAGAGCGTTTAAGCTTGTTGAAGACAATTCCTCATCTGAATTGAATTTCAAAGACACCGGTGAAATAAGTAACTATGCTCTTAACGCAATAAAGGCGCTTGTTAAAAACAGCTACCTTACCGGATATAACGACAACACAATACGTCCTAAGGGTTCAATATCAAGAGCTGAAGCATTGTGGATGCTCTACAGAATTTCAAACGGCGATTCAACGCCTGCAAACCCAGACAACACCGGAAACACAAACACAAATACCAATACCAATAACAACGATAATACCAATAACAACGGTAATGATACAGGCGGCACATGGGAAGGCTCCGGCGGAGGCGGTACAACAGATTCTTCAACTACAGAATACGCAACTCTTAAAGGCCTTGATGTTTCCGATATAACAACAAAGAATATTTTTGACGAAACCACATTCAGTGCTTCTACTTACAGCTACGCTTTAACTGTTCAAAGTGATATTTATGCCGTACTTCTTAAACCGTCAGCTGCTTCGGATGCACAGCTTACCGTTACAGCCGATACCAGCGCTTACGCATACGGCGGAACAACAGCAACTTATACGGCTGGAGAAGAAATAGCTTATGATACAACCTTAGGCGGCTATGTAGTTCCTCTTACACAGACCTATGAAGGCTACGACAGTGAATTTGTTCAGACAGCTACGATAAAAGTTGTTGCCCCTCACCAAAAACAATCTACATACACCGTAAAAATAACAAGAGAATGCGATACCGATACTTACAACTTATTTGAGCAAAAGACATTCGATTATGTTGAAGACGGAACCACATATCCTCTTGGCTACAACATTTATTATCCGGCTGATTATCAGACCAGCGGAAAGAAATATCCTGTAGTTCTTGCCCTTCACGGCGACGGACAGAGCACAGGCGCAACAAATTATACACAGCCTATCGACATGGTTCTTAAGAGATATCAGATGGCTACTATTTGGGCTAAGGATTCCGAAAGCAATCCTGACAAAGAATGTATCGTTATAGCTCCTCAGGAAAATAAGAGCTACAGCACTTTCTGGGGCTATCAGAGCCAGCTTCAGCTTTGCGGCAGAGCTGCTTACGGTCTTCTTATGTCGGAGCTTGAAACAGACAGTGCTTATGTTGACACAAGCAGAATATATCTTACCGGTCTTTCACTCGGCGGCATGGGTTCATATGCAATGCTTGAAACATATCCTACCTTGTTTGCCGGTGCTGTCATAGTAGCCGGCGCTGTAGACTTTTCATCCCAAAGCGGAGAAAATTATGACAGTCTTGAAATGCTTGCTCCTATGAGCGGAAGACTATATATAACTCACGCCCAGGGCGACAAGTCAGTAAACTATGACAACAACTATGTTCCAATAACCAATATGCTTGATGAACTTGGCATATACTATGAAACAAAGACGTGGACAGCGGCAGACGTATTCTATCCGCAGCCTCATTTCTCATGGACACCGACATATGCTGACGAGGAAATAAGAGACTGGCTCTTCAGTCTTACAAGAGAAAGCGCAACTCTCAATTCTCTTGACGTATCAGACATCACTACAAAGAACATCTTTGACGAAACCACCTTCAATCCTTTAAATACGGAATATTCCGTAGATGTACAAAGTGATATCTATGCCGTACTTGTAAAGGCTGAGGCTCCTGAGGGAACAACTCTTACTGTTACCGCAGACACTGACGCTTATGCGTATGGTGGTACAACAGCAACATATACGGCAGGAACAGAAATAGCTTATAATACAGACTTAGGAGGCTATGTAGTTCCTCTTACGCAGACCTATGAAGGTTACGACACTCAATTTGTTCAGACTGTATATATAACTGCAAGCGCAGCAGACATGGACGACAAAACGTATACTGTTGTAGTTACAAGAGCTGACGATACCAGCACTTATCAGCTCTTTAAACAGGAACAGCTCAACTTTACAACCACGGACGCCGCTGAATATGAAATAGTTGATACAAACGGCAACGCAGTAGAGCTTACACTCGACTACAATATCTATGTACCAAGCGACTATACCGAGGAAGAATCACTTCCTGTAGTATTGATACTCCACGGCGCAGGACAAACGTATAATCCTTCTACAGGTGAAGAACCTACTGATATGATTCTTAAGAGATATCAGATGGCTACTGTATTTGCAAAGGATTCAGAAGCCGGAACAAACAGATGTATCGTAATTGCTCCTCAGTACAACACGGCAAACGCTTTGGACGGAGTATTAGGCTGGGGCTATGGAAACAAGCTTTCAGATTCCGGAAAGGCAGCCTATGCACTTCTTAAAAAGACAGTAGATAAATATAATGCTGACTACAGCAAGCTTTATATAGCCGGCTGCTCAATGGGCGCAATGGGAACATACGCAATGCTTGAAAACCATCCGTATACATTTGCAGCTGCAATTCCTGTATGCGGCAAGGTAACAGACGATTATGATTATTCAGCAATTTCCACAATGAGCAATAAGCTTTACATTGCTCATGCACAGGGCGACCAGTCTGTTGACTTCTCGAACTTTGAAAAGATAACGGCAGGCCTTCAAGATGCTGGCATATACTATGAAAGCATTATATATACCGCACAGCAGGTATTCTATCCACAGCCACACTTCTCATGGGTACCTACATTTGCCAATGAGGAAATCAGAAACTGGCTTTTCGAGCAGGAAAATACGGTGGATTAAATTTTTAAAGCAAACTTGCTTATCGTAAACCTCAGATAAGTAATGCAACAAAAACAGCCCCCTGAAATAAATCAGGGAGCTGTTTTTTTGATATTTTCATTTTGTTTTAGTCGTTTTCATCTTCGCCGCCGGCTTCATCTGCCGGATCGGCACAGGATTTCACAAAATATTCCTTAAGTTTTTCATACACTCTGCCGTGTACTGAGCATGGGTCAAATCTCCCGTTTTCGTCCTTTTTGCCTGCCGGCGTCTTAAGCAGTATCTCAAGCCCCTCGTCTATGTTTGCAACAGGATAAATATGGAATTTCCCGTTCTTAACCGCTTCCACGACCTCGTCTTTAAGCATAAGATCCTTAACGTTTGTTTCAGGTATTATAACTCCCTGACTCCCCGTAAGGCTGCGCCTTGAACAAAGATCGAAAAACGCCTCTATCTTATAGTTTACACCGCCTATGGCCTGAATATCGCCAAACTGATTTACAGAACCGGTAACAGCCTTTTGCTGATCAACCGGAAGATCAGAGAGGCTTGAAAGCATACAGTAAAGCTCGGTGCTTGAGGCGCTGTCGCCGTCAACTCCTCCGTAGTTTTGCTCAAAGCAAATCCTGCACGATATTGAAAGCGGAAAATCCTGCGCATACATATTTCCAAGGTATCCGGAAATAATGTGCACGCCCTTGTTGTGGTAGCTTCCGCTCATGTCGGATTCCTTTTCTATGTTTATAATACCGCTTTTTCCGGCGTAGGACGTAGCCGTTATACGGCTTACAACACCAAACTGATAACCGCCGGTATCCATTACGGCAAGACCGTTTATCTGCCCTTTTCTGCTGCCTGACGTGTCAATGAGTATTGTGTTGTCATCGTTCATTTCCGAAAGCTTTTCTTCGTACAAATTAAGCCTGAGCTTTCTTTCAAGAAGAGCCTTGTCTACATATGTTCCGTCTATCCTGCTTTTTCCGTCAAGCTTTGCCCACGCATCAGCCTCGCACAGCACTTCTCCAAGGCTGTTGAACCTTGTTGTAAGCCTATCCTGACGCTCAGCCATTCTCGACGAATAATTGATTATCTTTGCCGCAGCCGAAGCGTCAAAAGGCATAAGATTGTTTTTCTGGCAAAAGGCCTTTATGAAAGCTGAAACACCTTTTATATTTTCATCGGTGCGCTTCATTTCGCTGTCAAACTCGGCAAGCACCTTAAAATATTTGTCAAAATCTTCGTCATATTCCCTCAGTATTGAATAGTAATACGGCGTGCCTATAAGAATTATCTTCACGTTAAACGGTATAGGCTCCGGGTCGAGGCTCGGCACCGGAAACGCTCCGCCTATCTGGTCCCTTACGCACTCAATACAGATTTTATTTGTTTTAACCACACGTCTTAAGGCATCCCACGACTGGAAGTTTGAAAGCACATCACGTATCTGCAAAATAAGATAACCGCCGTTTGCTTTGTGAAAAAGCCCCGGTTTTATTTTCATAAAATCCGTTGTAAGGTTTCCAAGCTCATTGTCATATTCAATTTCGCCTACAAGATTGTTGAATGTTGGATTAAAGTCTATAACTACCGGTGCGCCCTCACAGTCAGAGTTGTCAGCAATAAGGTTTACCCTGTATTTTGATATAACATCGTCCGGATTTTTTTTATTTATAAGAGGAAAAAGGCCGCCCGTCGCATCGTCGTCATCCGATGAAGGCGGTATGAATTTTGAAACATTGTTGAGCAGATCCTCCTGAATAGCGCCTATAAATTTAAGAGCTTTGTCATAATATTTATATTTTTCCTGAACGGCATTTACGTGATATGATATGGCAAACATGCCGGTTTTATAGTCGAGATCATCAATTTCCTTTCGGCAGTCTTTTTCGCATTCGCGCAGGTCGTACATAATTCCGGAAGCTTTGTTTGTAAGCTCTGTGCTCTCCCTGTTTATGTTGTCTTTCGTTTCGTCGTCAAGAGCGTCGTATTTTTCCTCACTTAAAGCCACTCCGTCAACTACAGGCATAAAATAAAAGCCTGTCGCCGAGTTTTTAACCGTAAAACTATACTCAGACGCCAAAGCCGACATCTTTTTCATAAGTACATCGCGTTTTTCGTCGTATCTTTTAATTATCTCGCTTTTTTGCTTTTCATAGTCAGCCGAAGAAAAGGTCTTTTGCAGCTCAACCGAAAAAAACTCCACAAGTTCGTTTATGTCATCCCTAAACTGTTTTCCGCTTCCAGCCTTAAAATGCAGCGCCTGCGGAATATGCGGGTCTGAAAAATTGTATACATAACACCAGTCATCAGCCTGTTTTTCGGTTTTTGCCTTTATTTTGGCACTTTCAAGCGCATATGATGTTTTGCCGCAGCCCGGAGGCCCGGAAATATACATGTTGTATCCGCTTGCTTTAACCATAAGCCCAAGCTCTATTGCCTTCACGGCGCGCTCCTGGCCTATTATACCCCTTGCCGGCTCAAGCTCCTCCGTTGTGTCAAACTCAAATACACTTTCGCTGCATTTATTCTTAAGCTTTGTATAATCAAGTTCTCTCATTCTCTCCGCCTGCCCTCCCTTATTAATCCTCAAATTGCGAAAAATATTTCCACATTATTACCGCATCCTCATTTGTATCCTTGTAATAGTTTTTTCTGAAGCCCTCCGGCTTAAAGCCAAGGGATGTATAAAGCCTCTGTGCCACAGCGTTTGAAATTTTAACCTCCAGCGTAATGCCAACCATCTGACGTTCTTCGCCGGTTTTTAAAAGCTGCCCCATAAGCAGTCGGCCTATGCCAAGTCCCCGAAACTTTGGAAGCACGGCAACATTTGTAATCTGTCCTTCCGTTACCACATGCCACATTCCGGCATATCCGGCTATTTCTCCGTCTACACGCGCCACAAAATATACAGCAAGTCTGTTTTGTGTCATTTCGCGTTCAAAGTCCGCGCGTGTCCAGCTAATAACAAAGCATTCTTCCTCAACCTTCAGCACATCGTCTATATCCTCATATTTCATTGGAAGTATTTCCGTCATTTTATATCTCCCGAAATCTGTTTTTCTTCAAGCTCTCTTTCCGCCTGCGATTTTCTGAAATACCGCGGTATAAAATCCGCACCGTCTATGGCCTTTCCCTGAGCGGCATACGTAATGGCAAGCGCCGCCGTTGAGGAAGCCCTCTGCACACGCAGACTTACCGGAGCCACAATAAAATTATCATTTTCATCTATTTTGTCCCTGTATACCTTTACTCCGTCGCCAAGAAAAACAACTTTTTTATCAAGTCCTTCGCAGAAGCTTATTACCTCGTCAATACTTCTTGCCCCGCCGTCAAGCACATATTCAGGCCTTCCGTTTTCCCACCTGAAAACCGCATTATAAACCTGTTTGCGCCTTGCGTCCATTATAGGGCATATATATTTATCCGTTTCAAATATATTGTATGCCAGCGACTCAAGTGTTGGCACAGGTATGAGCTTTATTCCAAGGCCGTGTGCAAGTCCTTTTGCCGTAGCGGCGCCTATCCGCAAGCCTGTAAATGACCCCGGGCCGGATGTGACGGCTATATAGTTAAGTTCGTTTATGTCAAAGCCTGTCCTTTTTATAAGCTCGTCCACAATAGGCATAAGCGTTTGCGAATGTGTAATTTTAAAGTCAAGCGAGCAGTCGGCAATTACCTTTTCCTCATTTGCAATAGCCGCGGACACCACGTTTCCCGATGTCTCAATGGCAAGAATATTCATATACATTCTCCTTGTACGGTAATTTTTCTGTAGTCCTCACCCTTTGAAAGGTCTTTTTCTATACTGATACGGCAGGCGTCATCGGGTATAAGTCCTTCTATAAGCTCTGCCCATTCCACAAGGCATACGCCTTCACCGAAAAAATAATCCTCATAATCGGCGTCATCCATTTCGTCTAAGCTTGTTATTCGGTAAACATCAAAGTGATAAAGCGGAATCCTGCCGCTGTATTCATTCATAATTGTAAACGTAGGGCTTGTTATGTATTTTTCAGTTACGCCAAGACCATGAGCAAACCCCCTTGTGAATACTGTTTTTCCTACACCAAGGTCACCGCTGAGGCAATATATTTCGCCCGGCTTCGCCTTTTGTCCAAACATAAAGCCGGCATTTTCAGTTTCTCTTTCAGAAAAAGTTTCGATTACCATTTTTTCAATTTCCTTTCTTAATACCTGAAACGCCGCTGTCAACAAGCTTTTCTTTGCCTTTGTCTATATAAAATAAATTTCCCGTTTTCCCGTCATAATCCGCAAGCACACATACCGTTTTTGCGCCGGTATATACAAAGTCAGATGCACCAAAATACACCGTTTCTTTTTTCCCTTCGGTATAACAAATCACTTTTCCGTCTGCAATATAGTAAAACGACATTACGTCACTTCCCGATGCAAGACATTCTGCGCCTTCGTCGGCCTTTACCGACACGCCGTCATAGGAATAATAAAAATCGCCGTTTTCGCTTATATATCCTACATCATGCTTTCTGCCTGAAAAAACTGCCGTTTTCACATTTTCGCCAAGCTTTTTCCCGTTTGAAACACTTCCCTGCGTTATGTCGAGTCCAAAAACATTGAGCTGTCTGTTTTCACCGCTTATAAATAAAATATAGCGTCCGTCCGGAGATATTTCAACGCTTTTCTCATCAAGTTTGCTTAGATTAAGGCTGCTTTGGGTTTTTCCGTTTGAAAAATATATCGTTTTGTCCGTTTCAAAAACAAAATACTTTCCTGCCACGGCAGCGGCAAAACAGCTGTCTGCTATTGTGTTTATATTTTTCCCGTCAAAGAAAGCGGCTTTATACGTTCCGTCGCTGTTTTTCTTATATAAAACAGCGGTTTTTTCATCTGCTTTGGTTTCAATCTTATCCCATCCGCTGAATTTTGCAGCATTTATACCGCCGACGTTTTTTACTGTTTTTTTTGTTTTAGGTGAAAATTCATATTCTTCGCCGTTTTTTTCATATTTCGCGGCTGTATACATTTTCCCTATGCCAAAGAAAAAATACATTATCGCTATACCGCAAAGAATAACCGCACATACGCATAAAACCGTGGTTCTTATTTTTTTATCCACGGCCGTAAGCTCCGTACTGCTTTTTTTATCTGAAAACAGCATAAATGCACATCCTTCTTTTTGTGACAGTATAGCATTTTTCCCGCGTATTGGCAAATCAAAGGTCATGCAAAAAAGTGTTTTTTAAGGGCGTACCAAAATCAGCACGCCCTTATTTACAAACTTTTATTTTACTGACCGAATATTGAGCCCTTTGTGCCCGATGACGATGCCGCCTGTGAGGCGTCGGCAGCTGCGTCAGCTTTTTTTGTGCCTACCGTTACCTCGTCGGCAACAGCAGAATATGTTGATTTTGAGAAAAGCTCCCGGCTTACCTGATTTCCGTTTTCATACACGATTTTGTATGTATCCACCTTTTTGCCGACCTTTCCGTTATATGTTACGTTTCTTGTGCCTTCGGCAAGATTCGGATCTTCCGTAACCTTTTCGGCAGGCTTTGGTATGGTTGCCGTAAGCACATTGTCAAAAGCCACCTTGCGTGCGGAATCATGCGTTTCATGGCCGTATACGTTTGCAATAAGCTTGTTGCCCGATATATACGCCTCTACATAAACCGGATAACCGGTTGAATTTCTGAACTTTAAATCCTTATAATTTCCGGCAACAGACGCATCCTGTCCAAGCGGTACATATGACACCGGCACAGAGTGATTCGATCTTTCAACTATATTAAGCTCAGCCAGTATTACCGCATTATACAAAGTAGACGTTATCTGGCAGACGCCTCCGGCTATGCCGTCTTCAACTTTTCCGTTTACAATAACCGCCGCGTTTCTGAACCCGTGGGCATAATCCTGCGGGCCAAGGGCGTCATTCATCGAAAACACCCCGTTTGGCTTTACTTCCGTACCGTTTATCTTTTCACAGCCTACTTTAAGATTTATATTTCTTCCCTCGTTGCCGCTTGAAAATGTGGTAAAGTAAGTGCCTATAAGCGAAGTTGCCGCTTCGTTTTCTTCTCTTGTAACCTTTGGCTCAACTGTTTCGCCGACAACGTCCACCGCTCCTTCCTGCTGTGCGTCAGCAAGCGCGGTTATTTTGGCAAGAGTTGCATCCACATCCATTTTATAGCCTTTTTGTTCGTCGGTTATAACAAATTTTCCGTTTTCACGCTTCATTGTGGAATCAACCGCATCCACTGTAAGCTGTGAGTCTATCTCCTTAAGCTTGCTTTCTATTTTAGATTTGTCGTAGGTATACTGCGCCTCAAAATCCTTGCCCGACGATTTAAGGTCGGTAACCATTTTATAACGTTCTTCCGTAGTGCCTGTGCGCCCATAGTTGTAGGCCGCAAGAAGAGTGTCATCGATATTATATTTTCCGTCAAAATCGCCATAGGTAACAGTCCATTTTTTGTCACCGTCTGAAATCGAAATTATTTTTGTTTTAAGAGCGTCGTCAATATCCGAGCTGAGTTTTTTTGACGCTTCTTCCTTGGTAAGTCCGTCAAGAGCCACTTTATTTACAGATATGCCGTCGTAAAATGTTTCAACATTAATGGCATCAAGCATTTTCTTGATTTTCATTCTGTGTGCCGTAACACCGACCCCGACGCCAACAGCCACCAAAGCTATTATCACAACAAAAACAATTCCAAAACCGCCCCTGCTTTTCCTTCCCTTTTTTCTTTGCACCTGAAAGTCACCATCCGTTTTATATGAGTAATTTCATTTATTTTTTTTAAAAAGAACCTAAAAACGGCGACACAAGCCCAAGCACTATGCCGAGCACAACTACTACTGCTATCACCGATGTTATTATTCTTTTTTTACTTTCTCTTTTAAGCATTCTCTTTCCTCCGCTCTTATACACAATACATAGTTATTTTACCATAAAAATACGGTTTTGGTTTAATAAGTTAAAATTGTAATCAGATTGTCACATACAAACAGCACTTTTTCTTTGTGCTTGCCAATTAAAGCAAATTGTATTAAAATTGCAATGTATTCCAAAAAAATTATGGAAGGGAGAACAAGTCTTTGAATATCGGATTATTTACAGACACTTATTTTCCTCAGATAAACGGCGTTGGCACATCCGTTCACACTCTTGCTCAGGAGCTTATGTCGAAAGGCCATAACGTTTATATATTTACCCCTTCAGACCCGCGAAGAACCGATTACGGCAGCGAAAATATAATCGAAATGAAAAGCATGCCGTGCTTTATTATTAAAAGCTTCCGCATAGGTCTTCTGTATTCGCCGCAGGAGCTTTTGAAAATAAAAAACCTCCATCTTGACATCATCCATACCCAAACGGAGTTTTCACAGGGAATATTCGGCAAAATAATGGCAAAAACCCTTGGAATACCAATGGTTCACACATATCATACAATGTACGAGGATTATGTGCATTATTTAGCCGGGGGATTGATAGTAACCCCCGCAATGAGCCATACCTTCAGCAAGGTATTCTGCAACAGCGCGGACTGTGTTATCGCCCCTACAAAAAAGGTTTGTGATTCTCTTTTATCCTATGGCGTAAGGAAAAAAATATCCATAATCCCTACCGGTATCCAGCTTGACAGATTTCTGAACGATTCATGCGGCGCCGAAGAAATATCATCAATAAAAGAAGGCTTCGGTCTTTCCGACAACAATCCGACAATACTCATACTGGGCCGCATAGCCGAGGAAAAAAGCATAGATAAAATAATCGAAGTATGTCCAAAGGTATTTGACGAAATTCCTGAGGCCAGGCTTTTGATAGTAGGCGACGGGCCATACAAAAAAAATATCGAGGAAAAGGTTCAGGATGCCGGAATAAGCGAAAAAACCGTTTTCGCCGGCGCAAAACCGTGGAGCGAGATAGTACGGTATTACCGCATGGGCGACGTGCTTGTAAGCGCATCGGTTTCCGAAACCCAGGGGCTTACGTTTGTTGAAGCAATGAGCGCAAAAACTCTTGTGCTTGCCAAAAATGACAAATGCGTGTCGGGCCTTGTTGAAGACGGCAAAACCGGTTTCCTTTTTGATTCAAAAGAGGAACTTGAAGATAAGCTTATATATATACTGAAAAACAGAAATAATTTTGAAAGTATAAAGCAGGCCGCTCTTAACGCAGCAACCGGTTATTCTTCGCACGAATTTGGCACAAAGGTTGAGGCGCTTTATAATTCCGTTCTTTTATCGCCGCAGGAATACGGCATTGAAAAACGTATCGGCTTTGACGGAAAACAGACAAGCGAATCCGAACTTTATCAGAACATAAGAAAACTCAAGGTATCTACCGACAATTTCAAGGCACTTGCCGTAAAACCGGCAAAGGCCGTTGTAAGGCTTGTATATAAGAACAACAACAACAACAAAGGAGGCAACTGATTTATGGTTTCAGATAAAATGAAAACATTCATGGCCGGAAGCTCCGTTATACGCGCCATGTTTGAAGAAGGCAAAAAAATGGCCGAAAAATTCGGCAAAGAAAACGTGTATGACTTTAGCCTCGGAAATCCAAGCGTTGAACCGCCGAAGGAAGTAACCGAGGCTCTGTATAAGGTTATACGCGAAACACCGCAAAATGAACTTCACGGATACCCGAATAACTCCGGCTTTGAAGGTGTACGCCGTTTTCTTGCGGACAAGTCAAACCGTATCCATTCTACAAGCTATACCGAAAACAATTATGTAATAACAACCGGCGCCGCCGCCGCAATAAACATTGTTTTAAAGGCAATTCTTGATCCGGCTGACGAAGTAATCGTATTTGCGCCGTTTTTCGGAGAATATAAAAACTATGTGCGAAATTATGACGGTGTGATCGTTCCCGTTTTAAGCGATACAAAAACCTTTCAGCCTGATATGGAAAAATTCAAGGCGGCTATCACAAAAAAGACGAAGGCCGTAATAATCAATACTCCGAATAATCCTACAGGAGTTATATATTCCGCCGATACGCTCAAAAAAATGGCCGGCATACTTTGCGAAAAAGCAAAGGAAAACGGTCGTGCGATCTATATCATAAGCGACGAGCCGTACAGAGATATAGTATATACCGGTGAAACAATTCCGTTTGTTCCTGATTTTTATGACAACACATTTATAGCCTATTCATACAGCAAGTCTCTTTCGCTTCCCGGTGAGCGCATAGGCTATGTATGTGCCAACACAAAAATGGAAGACTTCCAAACCGTTACCGAAGCTCTTAATATCGGCAACCGTATCTGCGGTTTTGTAAACGCGCCTACTATATGGCAGAAGGTAATACCGTTTGTCGGAAACTGTACGGTAGACATTGATATATACCGCAAAAACAGGGATACGCTTTACGATATGCTCGTTTCTTTGGGCTACGAATGCGTAAAGCCGGACGGCGCGTTTTATCTTTTCCCTAAAACGCTTATTCCTGACGACGCTGCGTTTTGCAATGCCGCAAAGGAATTCAATCTTCTTATTGTTCCGGGTTCATCATTCGGCTGCCCGGGCTTTTGCCGCTTAGCCTATTGTGTATCCTATGAAACCATTGTCAATTCCAAGGAGAGCTTCAGAAAACTCAAGGAAAAATTTTCGTAATCGAGGGCGATTGATATGACAAAACCATGGCAGGACAAGCTGCGTATCCTTGACCCGTATGTTCCGGGTGAGCAGGTAAAAAACAAAAATATAATAAAGCTTAATGCAAATGAAAACCCGTATCCGCCATCACCGGAAGTTCTTAAGGCGCTCAGGCTTATCGAGCCAAGAAAGCTCAATATGTACCCAAATTCAGGCGCAGCGCCGCTTGTTGAGGCTCTTGCGCAGTACTACGGGGTTGAAAGCAGCCAGATACTTGCCGGAAACGGAAGCGACGATGTGCTTGCGCTTTGCTTTATGGCATTTTTTAACTCAAAAAAACCTATCTTTTTTCCTGATGTCACCTATTCCTTTTATCCGGTTTGGTGCAGGCTTTTTGGTATCCCGTTTGAAACGAAGCCTGTGGACGAAAACTTCCGTATAAAAACAAGTGATTATTACGGCGAAAACGGCGGAGTTGTGCTTCCAAACCCAAACGCGCCTACAAGCATAAGTGAAGGCAGGGAATTTATAAAGGATATTCTCGACCATAACCGCGACTGTGTTGTAATAATAGACGAGGCATACGTTGATTTCGGCGGCTACAGCTGTGTTGAGCTTTTAAAAGAATATGAAAATCTGATAGTTGTACACACGTTTTCAAAATCGCGTTCAATGGCCGGTATGAGAATAGGCGCTGCCATAGGAAACAAAGAACTTATTTCCGTTTTAAACGCAGTTAAAAACTGCTACAACAGCTATACAATGGACTCTGTAGCCATTGACTGCGGTGTGGCTGCCGTTAAGGACGACATATATTTCAGGCAGACACTCAAAAAAGTTATCTCAACACGGGACAGAAGCGCCCGTGCCTTTGAGCAGATGGGCTTTACGGTATTCCCTTCAAGTTCAAACTTCCTTTTTGTAACAAAGGCCGACATAAGCGCGAAGGATCTGTTTGAAACACTTAAAAAAGAAAACATTTTCATCCGTTATTTTAATCTGCCGAGAATAAATAACCACCTGCGTATAACCGTGGGAACCGACGAGCAGATGGATATTCTTATCGAGCATGTAAAAGCATACATTGAAGAACACTGAAAATAAATGCCTGCAAAAAACTCATCTTCTTTTACAAGAGATGAGTTTTTTTTGCTGCTTATTTTATCATTTTGCTTCCTGCAGAAGCGTTAATACCGTTTCTATTGAGCGCTTATTTATAAGCCGTCCCTCTACGCCGTCAAATGAAGCCACATAATAATCCGAATCATACGGCGATATCACTACCTTAAGGTCGCCGTAAGATGCGTTTGTGCTGTGGTAAACAACAACGAGCGTTCCGTCCTTGTTTTCCAAAGCAGTCGAGCCGTCTGACGTATGGCTGTTTGAATTTAAAGCAACCATCTTCTTGAAAAAGGCGTCAAAATTATCCTTGTCACACTGCGCTCCGTTTAAAGTTACACTGTAGTCAGTTCCGTTTTGTGTTATTCCATAGTCATATTTTACGCCGTTATAAGTAACTGTGACACCGGAAAGCGATTTGAATTTTGCCGCACATACCGACTGCGGAAGGAAACTGTATGCGTCAAGATATGCTTTAAGCGATTTTACCGTATCTGCCGACGCAAGACCTATCACCTTTGCATCCCCAAACATCACGTACGCGGAGCCGTCAGCGTTTTCCTTTGAAACCATTAACGAAAAGCTCTTATTCTGGCTGTCGGCACTGTAGTTTACCGTAATAATCTCCTGCGGCTGCTTAAGTCCGTATTTTTCAAGCTTTGCGTCGTCTATTTCAAAATCGGCACAGTCGCTTGCGGCTGCCGCTTCAAGATCTGTCCAAAGTTCGTCGATTATGTTTGAGTTGACGTTTGTATTCTTTGGAAAGACTGACGCAAACTTCCATTTTGAGTCGCTTCCGAGAGGACTTTCCGTATCCCTCTGTCCTTGCGTTATTTCTGCCGCAGAACCTTTTTCATCGTTTACCTTTATAGTTGTTACAGAACCTTTGTCTATGGCTGAAAGGTCATACGCAGCCGAATAAGCGTTAAGCGGTTTTATGATTTCCTCGCCGTAGTTTGATTTTATTACAAACACATCTGCCGAATCTTCGCTTTTTACATAATATTTTCTGATATTGTCGTTTAGCTTTCCTATATCATAGGTTGCTTTTTTGCCTTCGCTGTCCGTAAGCGAGATCTTAAACTGCGGAGAATCAAGTCCGTACTGCGAAAAATCTCCGGCCTGTTCCACCTTTCTTACGGCGGCAAGATTTACCGCAGTCTGTGCCAGAGAATCGACAGCCTTCTGGTTTACCTGAAAATCTTTTTGGTCAGTGCATACCCATGAATCGTCCTGTTTTTCAAACGTAAACTTTCCGTTGCTGTTTATGCATGAAATTGATGCCACATCGCCAAGTTTTGTTTTTGAAACGTAAATCGATCTGTCAGCCGATGCCGAACGCTTATTTGCGTAGCTCATGGCAAAAAACGCTCCGTAAAAGGCGATATTTAAAATAACAAGCAGAATAACCGTCAGTTTTCTTTTTCGTTTCATCAGCGGTTCCTCCTTCTAAGCCATATAATAACGCCGAAAACGGTTATGGCCGACGGTATAACGCCTATAAGTATTATTTTCCACATTCTGCCCTGGGACGTAGTCATAGAAAGAGTGCCGACAGTAGTCGATTTTCCGGTAACATTAACCGAGCTTTCCCTGTCGCATATCCAGTTCATGGCTTTTATAAAGAAATCCGAGTTTGTTCCGCCTATCATTTTATCGGTGTCGTCTTTAAGAAAATAATCGCTTCCAAGCCAAATAATTCGTGTATCATAGGTATCGAATTTCTCATCAACCGACACGGCAAGTGAAAACGGCCCTGATATATCGTCGGCATTTTTGTCATAAGACGGGCTTTGTGCAAATGTCGTTTTGGAATATGCCTTATCCGTTGTATTAAGAAGCTTTGTTACCGTAAGGGTATCTCTGTGGCCGCTGTTTTCCTCTATTGCGTGTGCCATAGGCATAAGAAGCATTGAAGTGCCGGAATAGAATGATTTTGTAATTTCGTTATACTGGTTTGCTATCGGAATAATGTAGTTTGGATAACCGCTTACATAATTGTTTTCGGAGGCCTCAAGCACAAGCCCTTTTACGCGCGATACACCGTAGCTTTCCATTATGGCGTCAAGATTAGGCGTGGAGGCCGAATAGCTTGTAACAAGCATGAGCTTTCCGCCTTTATCCAGATAATCCAGTATCAGCTTTGCCTCGTCCTGCGAAAGATCGCTTGTGGGAGCGTTTATGAATATGGCGTTTGCGTCGGACGGTATCTGAGGCGTTGTAAGAAAATTAAGAGTATTTATCTGAAGCCCGTTTATAAGAAGCGATGATTTCAGACTGTCTGAAAGCGCCGCTTCGCCGTGGCCGTCAAGCGTGTATACAACCGGCAGAGTATCGCTTGTTACATACTGTATGGCGCTTGTAAGATAGTCTTCGCCATTAAAAGCAGTATAGGTCGATATTTTGTCGTATGTTATAACCTGACTGCGCTTTGACGATTCCACAACTATGCTGTTGTCGTCAAGAGTTTCCGCCGAATACTGCTTTACAAAATCCGGGTAAACAGCCGGGTCGATATACGAAACGTGTATTTTCTCGTTAAGCCCTGCATAACGTGAAAGCATGTCCTTTATTGTGGCATCTTCCTTGCCGGCCTGGCAGACAAGATATACGTCTATATCGTCCGACACATCCTGAACTATTTCCTTTGTGTTGTCCGAAAGAGTATGCAGTCGCATGGAAGTTGTATCAATTTTTAATTTATCCGAAGGAAGCGTGGATACAAAAAGGTTTATTCCTATTACAAGTGCCGTAAAAAGCGCGCATACGAGTATTCCGTAGCCGCCTTTTTTCGTCTTTTTCATTTCCATCTCCTCCTTCCCACCGACTGAACGGTAAAGCATACGAAAAGAGCGGAAACCGTTATGTAGTAAACATAAACCGTTATGTCCATAACACCGTTTACAAATGTGCTTATTTTATCAAAAATCGCAAAGCAGCTTACAAATGTCGTAAACTTTCCAGAAAGCCATGTGGGATTTTTAAAATATATGATAAGAAGCGGTATCTCAAATATAAGCCCCACAATTACCGCCGCCGGTATGCTTGAAGAAGCAAAAAACACAATAAGCGCAATAAGCACCGCCACAGCAGAAAAAGCCTTGAACGAAAAAGCATAAGCCGGAGATATATTCGCTGTAACGCTCGGTATCATATAGCACACAAGCAGAGCGCCAAAGGTTATTACAGCGGCTATAAGCTGGTTTTCGGTAAGAGATGACGCAAACATTCCTATTGAGCAAAGGGCGCACTCCAGAAAATAAAAAGCAAGTATGGTTGAAAGCGCCGTTTTGTAGTTTACAACACCGTAAAGCGACAAAATAAGCGGGTAAAAGCACATTACTATTGCCGGTATAAGCGTTACTGTAATAAGCGCCAGATACTTTCCGAGCACTATTCCCTTAAGGTCTATAGGCAAAATAAAAAGAAGCTGTTCTGTACGCTGCTTTTTTTCATCGGCAAAAACACGCATTGTAAGAAGCGGTATTGCAATAAGCAAAACCATGCTCATATTTTTTACCGCAAACTCAAAGCTTGGCGAATAGTATACAAAGTTTACTATAGACGAATATATTCCCGTGCTTAAAAGCATAAAGGCAAGAAAAACATAGCCTGTTATTGTTACAAAATACAGCCGCAGTTCTTTTTTGTATAAAGCAGGCATCAGCTTTCACCCTCCTTTTTTTTACGTTCGGCCATTTCCCTAAGCTGGCTTTCCTGTGTATCCATATTTTTGGCCACGAGAGAAAGGAATATTTCCTCAAGCGAGCTTTTTCGTATTTCCATATCTATTATAGGAATGTCGCTTTCGCTGCACTTATAAAAAATCCGTTCTCTCGGGTCATTGTCGGAAGAAAAACGCGCCGTAAACACAGTCTTTTCGCCTTCATCGGCTGTAAGATCATAAAGCCCCTCAACCTGCGAAAGAGCCGAAAACGCCTTGTCCCTGCCGCCCTTTACCTCTATTGAAATACGTTTTTCATGATCCTTTGAGCCTATAAGATTTTCAGCCGTATCCATAGCCACAAGCTTTCCCTGTGAAATTATCATTATATGGTCGCACACGGCGCTTATTTCAGAAAGAATATGACTGCTCAGTATTACCGTATGGCTTTTGCCCAGTTTTTTTATAAGTTCGCGTATTTCTATTATCTGCCCCGGGTCAAGACCAACCGTAGGCTCGTCAAGTATTATTATAGGCGGCTCCCCAAGTATAGCCTGCGCTATGCCTACCCTCTGACGGTAGCCCTTCGAAAGATTCTTAATAAGCCTGTTTCGCATGGCCGTTATGCTGGTTTCTTCCATAACCGCCTCTATTTTTTCTTTTAAGCTGTTTTTCGGCATTTTTTTTGCCTCGCCAACAAAGCGCAGATACTCGAAAGGTGTCATATCTTCATATACCGGCGGTATTTCCGGAAGATATCCAATATATTTTTTTGCCTCCTCAGGCTCGGTAAACATGCTGCGTCCGTTTATAAGCACCTCTCCCTCTGTAGGCGAAAGGCAGCCTGTTATCATATTCATTGTCGTGCTTTTTCCAGCTCCGTTTGGGCCGAGAAAGCCGAATACTATATTTTCGCCTATGGTAAAGCTCAGATTGTCGACGGCTCTGTGATTGCCGTACTGTTTTACAAGACCTTTAACCTCTATCAAAGCGCATACCTCCTTATTTGTCGGATGATATTCCAGGTAGTAATAGTTATAATACCATTTTTTTGTTTTTTCTGCAATCCGTAGGCTGAAAAGAGCCGCACACGTTAAGAAAAATTAATAAATTTTCTTGTGCTTTTTACTGTCTGCATTAATTTTGTCGACCTTGACACACTTTGACAAACGATGTAAAATTTATCATGGGTTAAAGTTTTATGTATTTTACACAGCCGCCCTTTTGTGGCTTTGTCAAATCAATCCACGGTCGTTGTCCGCGGAATAAATAATAAATAACGAAATAAACGTTTTGGGAAGTGTGCCTGATGTTTGTTCCATATATGCGCAAAATGCGCCGTGTTATTGTTATATTGATTTTTGCGGTAATGACCTGTTCATTTTTTTCAAGTGTTCCGGTCTTAGCCGAAATGCCGTCAAAGCGTGTTGTGCGCGTCGGTTATGCCGAACTTCCGGGTTTTATCTACCAGGACGACAAAGGAAACTTTACCGGCTATGCCTACGACCTTCTTAAAGAAGTGTCAAATTACACCAACTGGACTTATGAATTTATAGCAACTCCGTACAGTACAATAAACGACAGCTTCAGGCGCGGAAACATCGACTTTTATATACCATACCAGAAAACTCCGCAACGCGCCGAAATGTTTGAATACTCAAAGGAGCCTTTCTGCTCCAATCAGGCAAGCCTTCTTACCCGGCCCGACGCTGATATTTACTATAATGATTTTGAACACTTCAACGGCCTTACAATAGGCATGAGCAAAGGCACACGAAACGGCGAGCGTTTTAAGGAATATCTCGCCTCTTTTGGGTGTGATGTAACAATAAATGATAATTTTCTTTCATATAATCAGCTTGAGGCAGCATTAAACAACCACCAGATAGACGCTTTTATAAGCGCCTCAAACCGTGGTGTCACAAACTGCAAAATAATCTGCTCCCTTGACCCCACGCAGTCGTATATGCTTGCTCCTAAGGGCAACCGTTCGCTTCTTGACGAGTTTGACAAAGCTTTTGCAAAAGTGCAGGAAAACACACCTCTTTTATCAAACCAGCTTGAGGAAAAATACCGCGTTCCGTCTTTTGGCGCATACCCTTCCCTAACCAGGTCTGAGGCTGAATACATAGCAAAAAAAGGAACCGTAAATGTTATGGTAGGCCCCAATGACATAGATCCCAACACAAACAGCGTAAGCTCCAACGTAAAAAACGTGCTTTCTCTTATTTCAAACTGTACCGGGCTTAAATTTCACACAGTAGCCGTACTCAATACTTCTCAGATGTATGACGCCTTTTCAAACGGAAAGGCTGACATGCTTTTTTCGTTTAATCACGATTATTCATGGGCAGACCTTCATAACACATACATAACAAACACATATACGTCCTTTGACTCGGTTATGGTACGCAGAAATATCAGCGAAGGGGAGCCAAAAACCATAGCTGTTATAAGCAGTTCTTATGTTGAATACTATATAAATAACCACAGGACATATAAGCCTATTGAATGCAAAACCTATCTTGATGCAATAAACCTGGTTAAAGACGGAAAAGCCGATTTAGCTATCCTAAACTCAACATCAGGAAACTACTATTCAACCCTTCCCCAGTACAGCAGCAGCCTTCTTTTCAATACAATGTACGATTTCAGCGACAATTACTGCTTTGCCGTTTCAAAAAACAGCGACAATACTCTTGTAGGAATACTTAATAAAGCAATCGGCAGCATATCTCCCGAAACTATGGACTCCGTCTTTGAAAATCAGATAAACCTGCATAAGGCATCGCTTACCGATTATTTTTACGAAAACCCCAAAGGCAGTATTTTGGTTATTGCCATAATTATTACCGGCGTCTGTGCTCTGATATTCATAAGCATATTCCTGCTTGTAACACAAAAGAAAAACCGTCAGCTTGTAATTGCCAATCAGGCAAAAACCGACTTTCTCTCACGCATGAGCCACGATATGCGTACTCCTCTAAACGGCATTCTCGGTCTTACGGCCCTTATGAACGAAAGCCGTGATGTTGATGAGATACATGCCGATCTTTCGCAGATGAAATTTTCCGGCCAGTATCTTCTTAACCTTATAAACGACACTCTTGACGTAAGCAAGATAGAAAAAGGCAAGCTTGAGCTTCATCCTGTAATTTGCAGCGGAAACGAACTTCTTGAAAATTTCCTTAACCTGATACGTCCCAACCTTCAGGCAAAAAACATCACCCTCAATACACATGTAAGCGATATGCGCTTTACAACTCTTTATATCGACATCGGGCGCGTTGAACAGCTTTTTATGAATATCGTAGGAAACTCAATAAAATTCACACCAACCGGCGGCACAATAAACTTTTCAATGGAAAATCTGTCTTGTGAAAACGGCATACTGCGTGAGCGTGTTACCATAGGCGACAACGGCATAGGCATGAGCCCGGAATTCCTGCCGCATATATTTGAACCTTTCAGCCAGGAAAACTCAAATGCAAATCAAAACAAAGGCTCAGGCCTTGGAATGACAATCTGTAAGCATATAGTTGAGCTTATGAATGGTACAATTTCCGTTTCAAGCGAAAAAGGAAAAGGCACTCAGTTTGTGTTCACACTTGATTTTCCTCTTGCCACGAAGGAACAGCTTGAATCACAGTCAATGTCAAACTCTTCATTGGAAAATCTTGATGTTTTGAAAGGAAAACGCATTCTGCTCTGCGAGGATCACCCTCTTAACGCCCAGATAGCTACAAGGCTGTTATCCAAAAAAGGTATGATTACAGATCACGCCGAAAACGGACGGCTTGGTGTTGAAAAATTTGCATCTTCGCCTGTAGGAACCTACTGCGCAATACTCATGGACATACGCATGCCCGTTATGGACGGCATCGAAGCATCAAAAGCTATACGCGCCTTAAACAGAGTTGACGCCGCCTCTGTTCCCATAATTGCAATGACCGCAAATGCCTTTGACGATGACATCAAAAGCACACAGGATGCGGGAATGAATGCGCATTTGTCAAAGCCTATTGATGTAAACGAGCTTTATAACGTTCTTGCAAGGCTTATTAAAAAACAATAAATAAAAAGCTCTGAATGCAAAATCATTGCCTTCAGAGCTTTTTTTGTTTTCGTTATATCAATCAGTTTCGTTTTCCGCTCATTGTCTGGCTTACAATGCTCTCCATTCCGTCTGCGTTAAGCGCGCCTGCCACATAGCCAAACACACTTGTGTCAGGTGATATCATAAACGTTGTAGGAAAAGAGCTTACGCCATAATTTCTAAATATATCTCCTGTTTCGTCAAAAACAACAGGAAAATCATAGCCGTTTTTGGCAAGGAAATTTTTAATATATTCGCTGTCGCCTTCTCTGCCGCTATTTGGAGCGGCAACCCCGATTACTATGAGGTCGTCTTGATTTTTGCCGTATTTTTCGTACAATGCCTGAATTTCAGGCATTTCGCTTTTGCAAAACGTACACCATGTAGCCCAGAAATTCAAAAACACGGTTTTTCCCTTGTAGTCTGAAAGTTTATGTTTATTTCCAAACTGATCCGTAAGCTCAAAATCCGGCGCCGGTATTACTTTTTTCCCTTCCGTACTTTGGGAAGAAGCGGCTTTATCTTCGCTGCTTTTTGCAGCCTCAGACGGTTGATTTTCGTTTTTATCGGCATTATTGACTTCCGATTTTTCTCCCACTGCAGCCGCGGTATTGTTTACCGTGCCTGAATTTGCCGTAATTCCCATAAGCGTTATTATTCCCATGGCTATCAGTATGAACGCGCCCGCTTTTATTGTATATTTCACACCGTTTTTATGCTTTCTTAAAAAAGACAATACCTGCCCTGTAAACAGTCCCATAAGCACAAACGGTATTACAAAACCAAGAGTGTATACGCCTATAAGTATAAATCCCTTAGCCGAAGTGTCTGACGACGCAGCCATAAGCAGCACTCCGCTTAATATCGGCCCGACACATGGCGTCCAGGCAAAACTGAATGTAAAACCAGTTATCAGTGCCGTAATAGGCCCCATTGCCTTATTTTGCTGCAAATTAAATCTGTGCTCGCTCATAAGAAGCCTGTTTTGCCCAAAAAGTCCCGCCTGGTACATTCCAAACAAAATCATTATTATGCCGCTTATCCTTACAAGCCAAAGCCTGTTTGATGTAAAAAAGTGCCCTGCCGCGGTAAACCCAAACCCAAGAAGGAAAAACGCAAAGCCTATGCCTGTTACAAAAAACAATGTGTTTACAATTATCGTTTTTTTAGGATAGACAATGTTTCCATACTCGTCATGTTTTATGGCTCCGCCCGAAAGATAAGCCGCGTAAAGCGGTATGATAGGCAGCACGCACGGCGAAAAAAAGCTCAATATTCCCTGTATGAAAACAGCCACTGCCGATACCGACGAACCCAAAGTAAATCCCATGCGTTTCTCCTTTCAGTTAAATGCCAGAGAATAAATCGTTAAACGCTTCACTCATTGTAGGATGAGTAAATATATTGTCTCTGAGTGCCGTATATTTTATATTGTTGTCCATGGCAAGTTTTATTATGTTTATCATTTCATGCGATTCGGCGCAGAAAAGATGCGCGCCAAGTATCATTCCCGTCTTTGCGTCAACTACCGCTTTAAGCATTCCAACCGGCTTTCTTAAAACCTGTGCTTTCGGCACTGCCGCCGCCATAAGCTTTGCCGTCTTTACTTCATAGCCGGCCTTTTTTGCTTCTTCTTCCGTAAGTCCTATCCTTGACACCGGCGGATCTATAAACACACTGTAAGGCACGGCGCCCCTGTTTTTTGTGCTGCGCTTTTTGTCGCCCAAAAGCTGATCCTTCACTATTCTGAAATCATCAAGGGAAATATACGTAAACTGCATTCCGCCTGCGGCATCGCCCATTACCCAGATATCCGGCACGTTTGTCTGCAAAAACTCGTTGCATTTTACCGCGCCGCTCTCTGTAAGCTCTATTGCGGCATTTTCGATTTTAAGTGCCGAAAGCTCAGGCTTCCTGCCGGTTGCGGCAAGTATTGCGTCGGCTTCAAACAGTTCTTCGTTATTGTCCTTTACAAGAGTAAGCACGGCTTTGTCGCCGTCGTCTTCAACGAGCTTAATGTCGGTTGAAAAACGCACGTCTATCCCTCTTGCGTTAAAGCTTGCAAGCACAGCGTCCGCTATTTCTTTGTCCTCCTTAGGTATAAAACGGTCGGAATGCTGTATGACCGTTACCTTTGAGCCAAAATTTGCAAAATATGACGCAAATTCAAGCCCTATATAGCCTCCGCCGATTATTACAAGACTCTTCGGCAGCTTGCCTATCTCCATTAACGTTTTGCTTGTAAAAAAGAAACGGCTTTCCTTAAGACCCTTAGTATTCGGAATTACTGAATCAGAGCCGGTATTTATAAATATTTTTTCGCCATACATTTTTTCAATACTTCCGTCAGCACTCTTTACCTCTATCGTGTGTGCATCAACAAATGCGGCTTCTCCGTCTATTACCTGCGCCCCACTGGAGATAACCTTGTCGTAGTTTTTGCCTCTGAGCATTGCCGTAAGTGCGTTTTTGTTGTCTATCGCCATTTCAAACCTATGTGCTTTTTCCTCGAAGCTTCCGCCTTCAGCGGCTGAAAGCCTTGCGCTGTATTCAAGAGATTTTGTAGGAATGCAGGCTATGTTTATGCAGGTTCCTCCATACATATTCTTTGACCGTTCAATAACAGCCACGCTTTGTCCGGCCTTGGCCAAAGCCCCGGCAAGAGTTTTTCCGCCTTTGCCAAAGCCTATGATTATATTTTCAAATTTTCTCATTTTATTTTTCCTCCTTAAATATCTGCCTGTCAATATCGTCTATCGTTCTGTTTTCAAGATATTTGGCACACTGCACGTTAAGCTCGCCGATTATACCGTCCATTATTCCCGCCATTCCCGACGAAACAAGACATTCCTTGTCGTGGTCGCCGCTAAGCCAGTTTGTGCTCACAAAGCTTGTATCAATGGCTTTTGCCACCCTGTACAGACTTACCTTTTTTGCCTCCAGGTCAAAGCTGTAGCCGCCGTCCTTGCCTTCCTTTGTTTCTATAAGTCCGGCTTTTTTCAATCTACTCATTACTTTTCTGACTCTTGCCGCATTTGTGCATATATTCTCCGCCAGCGCTTCGCTTGAAAGCACTTCTTTTTTGTGGTTCAGATACACAAGCGCGTGTACTGCCACACAAAAATCGCTGTTCACTTTTATTTGCCTCCCGTCACATCGTACGGCCAATCCTTTATGCCGCCGAAATCATAAACGTTTTCATATCCGTTCTCCGCCAGCTTCTTTGAAGCCTCGGCACTTCTTCTGCCCGATCTGCAATATACCAGCAGCACGGCCTTCTTATCCGGAAGAGCCGGTATGTCGTCTGTTCCTATTGTTTCGTTTGGAACAAGTATGGCATTTGGTATATGACCTGCATCGTATTCTTCCTGAGTGCGCACATCAACTATCGTTACTGCGCCTTTATCCATCATTTCCTTTGCTTTTTCGGCCGTTATTTTAACTGCTTCGGCTTTTTCAAGAGATGCTGATGATTTTGCTGCGGCCATACTTTGTGATGCGGTTGATACAGCCGATTTGCTTGCCTGTGCTGCACTGCCAGTTGCGGCTTTTGAGGCACAGCCCGACAAAGCCATTGCCAGACAGATTATTAAAGCTGCGTTCATATGCGGATTTTTCATAATATATACCTCCGTAGTAAATGTATTTGCTTCGTTTACAGTTTATACTGTAAATATATCATATACAGTTATTCATGTCAACCTCTATTTCAAATAATTTTTTCAACAAAAAACGACCGGCATAAGCCAGTCGTTTCGTATTAAATATGTATTGTTGTTAAAGCCAAATCACATTCAAAAGTTCCGTTGTTTATTCATCTTTGCTTACAGCGCCAACTTTAAACTTACGTCCTTCCTTCTGCCATGTGCGGTATTCGGCAACTGCCGTAAAAAGCACGTCGCCGGAAGAATTTATAGCCGTTTCAAGCGAGTCCTGTATAACGCCTATAATCATTCCAACCGCCACAACCTGCATCGCTATATCGTTTGATATACCAAAAAGCGAGCTTGCCATAGGTATAAGAAGCAGCGAGCCTCCGGCAACTCCCGATGCTCCGCAGGCGCCAAGCGTTGCCATAACGCTTAAAAGCACCGCCGTAGGAATGTCAACGGCTATTCCAAGCGTATACGCCGCAGCAAGAGTCATAACCGTAATTGTAACAGCCGCGCCGTTCATATTTACAGTTGCACCAAGAGGAATCGACACTGAATACATATCCTTGTCAAGCCCGAGTCTTTCGCAAAGCGACAGGTTTACAGGGATATTGGCTGCCGAGCTTCTGGTAAAAAACGCCGTTATTCCGGATTCTCTAAGGCATCTGAAAACAAGAGGATACGCGTTCGCACGCAAAACGATACAAGCTATAAGCGGATCTACAACAAGCGCCACCACAAGCATTGAGCCTACAAGCACCAAAAGCAGACTGCCATATTCTGTAAATATTGAAAGTCCGCTTGTTGAAACCGCATTAAACACAAGGCCCATTATTCCAAACGGCGCGCAGCCGATTATCCATCTTACGATTTTTGAAACACCGTCCGAAATGCTTGTCATTGCTTCCTTAAGCGAATCTCCGCAGGCTCTGAGCGCAAGCCCAAGAAGCACCGCCCATGCAAGTATTCCAAGGTAATTTGCCTCGTCGAGCGCCTTAATCGGGTTTGAAACGACATTCATCATGAGATTCAATATTACCTGCCCTATGCCTGAAGGAGCTGCTCCGGTGTCATATGCTGATGAAAGAGTTATTGATACGGGGAATATATAGCTTGCCACAACCGCCACAATAGCAGCAAAAAGCGTGCTTACCATATAAAGAGCAATAACCGTCCGAAATTTCGGCCCTACGCCGCTTTTTGCCGACGCTATTGATGACAATACAAGGCAGAACACAAGTATCGGCGCCACCGATTTAAGAGCGCCTACAAAAATTGTTCCAAGTACTGATATCCACGCTGCCTGAGGTACCAAAAGGCCAAGCAGGGCGCCTATAACTATGCCTATCGCAATTTTCAGTATAAGCGTAACGCTATTCCACTTTTCAATAATTTTTTCCATGTTTATTTCATTTCCTCCTTAGTATTTTAAATCTATGTTTATATAATATCATTTATATGGAAAATAATAAATACAGAATGTATTTTCGATATTTCCCGTTAAAGCGTCAAAGCGCCAATAATTGGCAACAAAATCGCTGTCAAAAGTTTTATACTTTTTTTGATGTTTTTTATGCATATATTGAAGATGAAATATACAAATATATCGTTTAAAAATTCTCAATTGTTTTTTTACCCAAATTTCCCTTTTTCAAGCTCATCCGAATAAACAAAACGGTAAGCAAAATAAACATTATACATATAAATACACCGGCTGCGTCAATAGCGGCCGTCTTTTTTGTAATCATTATTATTGCACCTATAGTAAGCATTACAGAAATAAAGGGTTTGGTATTATACCAACAAGCAGAAGCGCCTGACGGAGCGTTTTTCGGCAGTGTGGCTCTGCCAAATTGCAAAGAACGCTTATTTTTCTTATTGTAAAAAGCAAAATCGATTTTTGCCGGATATTGATACCGAATACCCCCAACCTTTGATATAGAAAAATCAAATCTTGACAGTGATACGGCTAAAAGATTGCATCTTCTGCTACATAATCTTGACAAGCCGTATAAAGAGATTTTTACCCTGAGGGTTTTTGGCGATTTGCCATTTTCTCAAACAGGCGAGTTGTTCGGCAAAACAGACAGTTGGACAAGACTTATTTTTTACAGAGCAAAAAAACAATTACAGGAGGAAATGCAATGAATTACAGGCAATGAATAGCGAACTACCTATCAGCAACGGAGTTGAAAATCTTGCAGAAGCGGAAGTAGTGCAGAAGCTATCAAAGAACCGGAGGAAATGAATGATTAAATCAGTTTTGAAAGGCGTTTTTTTACACTCATCACAGTAATTATTATTTTTTTAATTATCTATATTTTTGTTGGAATTAAAACAGCTTAACGTAGAGTTGAGGCAGCAGACATAAGGAGGGAAAAATTGGATTTTAACATTTTAATTGGCGAACACGTCAAAAAAAGTATGTGAATAACACCGTTTTGCGTGATGTTTCAATCCGTATTAAGCAAGGCAAAATTTACGGATTGATTGAAAAAAATGTGTCGGTAAAACAACTTTGCTCCGCATACTTTGTGATCTTGTCCCCAATCACGGATGAAAAGGGATTAGCGCATATTTGCCGTCAGCGTCACATAAGAGGATATGCTTCATGAAACTATATTAAATATTACGCCAATCCTAACGTTTCTATTGCGGTTTCAAATCGCTGAAATCAGAGCCGACAAAAATCCCTATGTCTTCAAATATGAAGATTAGGGATTTTTGCTTTAATTGCGCAGATGTGGTTGCGCGTCTATTGGGAGCATACGACGACACGAAACATAATCATATGCTTCATCACCGCAAGCCAAAATCATCTCAAACGAAACCACTTTTTCATGACCGACAAGACCTGAACAAGCTCCGGCTCATCGATGATGTAGGGAACCATCGCATAAAGATAGTTCAAAAACGGACGGCTGAACACGCCGTTTTGATAGGCAAATTCCTGATAGCCTTTCAGGACAGCCGGGTCGTACACCTCAATGCAGACGCAGCCGCCCATGATACGGATCTCCCTGATGCGCGGGTCAGAAAAATTCTGCATTTCTCGCTTCGTAACCGCTTCGATCCTGCGGATTTTAGACATATAGTCTTCGGTTTCAAACAGCTCTATGGATTTCAGCGCTACGCTGCACGCCAGTGCATTGCCCATAAAAGTGGGCCCGTGCATCAGCGCGTGGGTGGGGTCATTGTCGTAAAACCCATTGTAAACACGGCGGTTGGCAACGGTCACGGCGTGGCCGATATATCCTCCGGTCAGAGCCTTGCCCAGCACCAGAATATCCGGCAGCACCAGGTCGGCCACAAACCGGTTTCCGGTGCGGCCAAATCCGGTGGCCACCTCATCGAAAATCAGCAGAACCCCGTACCGGTCGCATAGCTCTCTGGCTCTTTTCAGGAAGGACACATCGTACATGCGCATGCCGCCCGCGCCCTGCAGCAGCGGCTCCGCCAGCAGGCAGTTCAGCTTGTTGTGATATTGGGCAAACGCCTTTTCCAGCGCGTCAATTTTCGTCGGGATATGTACCACATAGTGACTTTTGCCGTAGGCATTGAGGACAAAGTGATAATCCTCATCATCGCCGACCTCCATGGTTTTGAACGTATCGCCGTGATAAGCGTGCTCCAGCGCCAGCACCATTGTACGCTGTGTTTCACCGCGGTTCATGTAATATTGCAGCGCCATTTTCAGTGCTACCTCAACGGCCACGCTCCCGGAGTCGGAAAAGAAACAGTAATCCAGATCCCCCGGCAAAAACGCCGCCAGCTTTTCGCTCAGCATTTGCACCGGTGCGTGGG